>Ga0209482_1000232_pt1 | contig 51037 bp, 53 predicted proteins | sample CoawatmetaG10DNA_FD_187512 | JGI IMG/M metagenome (GOLD analysis project Ga0209482, IMG submission 187512) | Marine microbial communities from the West Antarctic Peninsula - Coastal water metaG104-DNA (SPAdes) (version 2) | ecosystem: Environmental > Aquatic > Marine > Coastal ...
TAGCAGGGCTTGGCACGCGCATGCTACCTGCGACCAAGGCGATCCCAAAAGAATTATTACCCGTGTATGACCGTCCCATTATTGAGCATGTGGTTAAAGAAGCCATCGCAGCGGGCATCACTGAAATCATACTGGTCACAAGAAGTGGCAAAGAGGCGATCGAGAACCACTTTGATGCCCACTATGAGCTTGAGCACCGGCTGGTAAAGAAGGGCAAAGAGACCATCCTCGGCACGGTCAAAAATATCATACCCGGTCATGTCACAGTGACATCCGTTAGACAGAGTGATGCGCTGGGGCTGGGGCACGCGGTTCTCTGTGCAAAGCATTTATTAAGTAATGAACCCTTCGCGGTACTGCTGCCCGATGTTCTGGTGCTTGATCAAGAATCGCGGGATCAAAACTACAGCTTTACCGCCATGACTGATGCCTGGAATGAGACTGGCATTGGCCAGGTGATGGTGGAGCGGGTTAGTTCAGAGGCGATTGAAAATTACGGTGTTGCTGACTTAAATAGTGAGGCGAGCGAGCCGTTCAACAGTATTCCCCTAAAGGGCTTGGTTGAAAAACCCTCACCAGAGGATGCGCCCTCCAATTTAGCCGTACTGGGCCGCTATATTCTCCCGTCTAAAGTGTTGGACCTGCTCGAGACGACTGTTGCGGGTGTTGGCGGTGAGATACAGCTCACCGATGCGCTGGATGAGCTACTTAAGCGTGACGGGTTAAATGCCTTTGAGACCGACGCTGGAATTTTTGATTGTGGCAACAAGCAAGGTTTTTTGAGTGCAAACTTGGCGGTGGGCATGCGCGATCCAGATACCAAGCGGTCTATTAAAGCGCTTATCGAAAAGAGTGATTGGTAGGGTTCGATAAAGGCTATTATCGCCGGTATAGAGCCTATTTAATTCAGTGAGTGGATTAAGTCTTGGCTGATAAGGCCGTTGCGAGAGTTAGAGTCTAGGTATTGCACAGTTTGACAGTACGTACGGATTAGCGTACCTTTTGCGTTAGAGGATTCTATAATGACAACGTTAAATGTAACCGAAGCCAGGGCCAATCTGTATAAACTAATCGATGATACAGCTATCAGTCATCAGCCGGTGATTATTACCGGTAAGCGCAGTAATGCAGTTTTGTTGGCTGAAGATGACTGGATAGCGATCAACGAAACCTTGCACTTGTTATCGGTGCCAGGGATGCGCGAATCGATTGTCGAGGGTATGCAAGAAAATCTAGGGGCGTGCGCTACTGAGCTGGATTGGTAATGTGGACGCTTTACTACACGAAGCAAGCGGAGAAGGATGCTCGAAAGCTTGGCTCGTCAGGATTGAAAGGCAAGGCACAGCAGCTGTTAGCGATTATTGAAGTCGATCCATGGGAAAACCCACCACCGTTCGAGAAATTGGTAGGCGATTTAACTGGCGCATACTCAAGAAGAATCAATATTCAGCACCGGCTTGTTTATCAGGTCTTAGAGGCGGAAAGAGCCGTTAAGATATTGCGGCTTTGGACCCACTACGAGTAGTCAGGCCTATTGGCTTCTTGATTGTGACGAAACCATTAGCCTTGAGGCCAATGATTGGGAAGCGATAAGAGCCCTTATCGACTATTAGAAAAGAAGATTCAATGTTAGATGCACAAACCTTCAAGACCGTTATAGAAAATGCCCCGCTGGTGTCAATAGACCTCTGCCTAGTGTGCGAGGGTCAAATCTTGCTGGGCAAGCGCACTAACGAGCCATTGAAGGGTGAGTGGTTTACACCGGGCGGCCGTATACACAAAAATGAAACCTGGCAGGATGCATTACTAGGAATTATTAAAGTCGAATTGGGTTTGTGTGATGTCTCGGTAGAGGACTTTTCATTAATGGGCGTTTGGGATCACTTCTATAATAATAGTGCCCTTGATCAAAACACATCAACTCACTATGTGAACCTACCCCACTATGCAGAATTTCAATCTAGACCCGAAATAATCTTAGATGATCAGCATACTGAGTTTGAGTGGTTTGATCTGTCAGTGGTGGCTTATGATGAAAAATTTAACCCTTATATGCGTAACTATGGGAGCTGGTTATTAAAAAATATGGAAAATACAGATGATTAAAGCTGTTGTCATGGCAGGCGGTTCAGGCACCCGTTTGTGGCCTTTGTCCCGCGCCGCACACCCCAAGCAATTCTTGGCCCTTCATGGCGAGGATACGATGCTGCAAGCAACATTCAAACGACTAGATGGTTTGGATATCCAATCTTCAGTGACAATATGTAACGAAGAGCATCGATTTTTTGTGGCTGAGCAGCTTCGTGAAATTGACCGGTTGGGCTCAATTATTTTAGAGCCTGTGGGTCGTAATACTGCGCCTGCAATCGCCCTCGCGGCCCTTTCATTACAAAACAATGATGACCCTTTATTGCTGGTTCTTGCGGCTGATCATGTGATTCAAGATGAAGCGGCATTCACAAAGACGGTAATGGGTGCAATCCCCTTAGCCGAATCCGGAAAGCTCGTCACCTTCGGCATCGTAGCTCATGAGGCTAATACAGGTTATGGCTATATAAGGAAAGGTGCATCTCAGGGCCCTGGATTTACTGTGGATGCATTTGTCGAAAAACCCTCAATAGAAATCGCCAAAGAGTATCTCGAGTCAGGCGATTACTTCTGGAATAGTGGCATGTTCCTCTTTAAGGCCAGCCGCTATCTAGAGGAGCTTAAAAAGCATCGTCCAGATATTTATGAGGCTTGTCAGTTATCCATGAAACATATTTCAAAAGATAATGATTTTTTACGGGTCAATGAAACGGCATTCGATGCATGCCCAAGTGAGTCTATTGACTATGCGGTCATGGAGAAAACTGCGGATGCGGTTGTTATACCAATGGATGTTGGCTGGAGTGATATAGGGTCTTGGTCATCCTTATGGGATATTAGCAAGAAAGACGTTAGAGGCAATGCTACGTTCGGGGATGTCATGCTTTATGGGTCAAATAACTCCTATATAAGGACTGATGGGAAATTAGTTGCTGCAATTGGTGTGGATGACTTGGTAATAGTATCTACCAAAGATGTGTTACTTGTGGCCCATAAAGATAGCGTCCAGGATGTCAGAATTATTGCTGGAAAACTGAAGAGTAATTCGCGAACTGAGTGGGAACATCATAGAGAAATCTATCGACCATGGGGGAAATACGACTCGATTGACCGTGGCGATCGATATCAGGTTAAGCGAATAACAGTAAAACCCGGCGCCAAACTCAGTGTGCAGATGCATCATCATCGTGCCGAGCATTGGGTAGTTGTGTCGGGAGCAGCAAAGGTTACTAATGGAAAAAAAACTTTCATGCTGTCTGAAAATGAGTCTACGTATATTCCTATTGGAACAATACATTGCCTTGAAAATATCGGAGAAAAAGAGCTCGAGTTAATCGAAGTTCAGTCTGGCGATTATTTGGGCGAAGACGATATCGTTCGTTATAACGATATTTATGGGCGAGTTTAAAGCTGTAATTTTCAGTATTATTTGGCTCTATTAATTCTTTTGTGACCTATAGAAAACCTAGAAGAGAAGACTTATGTTAAACAATAAGGTTGTGCTTATAACTGGTGGTACAGGATCTTTCGGCAAGCAATTCATAAAAACTATCCTTGATCGATACTCTAAAGTTAAAAAAATTATTATTTATTCAAGAGATGAATTAAAGCAATCGGAATTAAAGCAAAAATATCCATTTGATAAATATCCCCAATTAAGATTTTTCATTGGAGACGTCAGAGATGGCGCGAGAATGAAGAGAGCATTTGAAGGAGTTGATGTTGTTATCCATGCAGCTGCAATAAAACAGGTGGATACTGCGGAGTATAATCCTACTGAATGTATTCGGACCAATATAGATGGGGCTGAAAATGTTATTCATGCGGCCTTGGATTGCGGGGTAAAAGATGTAGTTGCGCTGTCAACGGATAAAGCTTGCGCCCCAATTAATCTTTACGGGGCAACAAAATTGGTGTCGGATAAATTATTTACTGCCGCAAATAACATCAGAGGCTCGAAACACATCAGGTTTAGTGTGGTTCGATACGGTAACGTTATGGGTTCTCGTGGGTCAGTTATTCCCTTTTTTATTGAGAAAAAGAAGGAGGGCGTGCTGCCTATTACTCATGACCAAATGACACGCTTTAATATATCTCTTCAGGATGGTGTGGATATGGTTATGTATGCATTAAAAAATCATCTTGGTGGGGAGATATTTGTACCTAAAATTCCATCCTATCGAATTTTAGATATAGCTGAAGCTATTGCTCCAGAGTGCGAAACTAAGATCGTTGGCATAAGACCTGGCGAGAAGTTGCATGAGGAAATGATTACAGATACCGACTCGTTAAATACTGTTGATTTGGGAAGCTACTACGCAATACTTCCGTCCGTTTCATTCACTCATACGGAAGATGATTACATGTCTCACCACAACGCAGTGAAAGTTCCCTTTGGATTTAAATATAATTCAGGAACAAACTCTCAATGGGAGACGGTAGATAGCCTTCAGCATTTAATTAAGGAGCACGTCGACTCAAATTTTAAAATTTAAGTCGACGAGTGAATAAAAACACTACGAATAAAAAGGGTATTCTAAGTAGCATAATTAGAGTTAGTGAGCCAGTTTTTAGTCTGATTTTCAGGGTGAAAATAACTGAAAGTCGTTACCATTGGAGTGATTTTGGGAAGTTCTAATCAAAAAGTTTATGTTGCAGGGCACAGAGGTATGGTGGGAGCTGCTGTAGTGCGATCGTTGCGCCATAAAAATTATTCAGACATAGTGACACGAACTCATAAGCAGCTTGATTTAACAAACCAAGCCGCAGTACAAAAATTTTTAGATCAGGAAAAACCGGATCAGGTATATCTTTGCGCGGCTAAAGTGGGAGGTATTCTTGCAAATAACACCTATCCTGCAGAGTTTATTTACCAGAATTTAATGATGGAGGCTAATGTAATTCATCAGTCTTGGTTGGCTGGGGTTAAAAAGCTGATTTTTTTAGGGTCAAGTTGCATATATCCGAAAATTTCTGATCAACCCTTAAAGGAAAGCGCTCTCTTAAGTGGCTATTTAGAACCAACCAACGAACCATATGCTATTTCAAAGATAGCTGGTATCAAGCTTTGTGAGAGTTATAACCGCCAGTATAGCGTAAGTCATGGGATTGACTACAGAAGTGTTATGCCCACAAACTTGTATGGTGTGGGTGACAACTACCATGATAAGAATAGCCATGTAATCCCTGCGCTAATTCGTCGATTTCACGAGGCTAAGGTGGGAAATACACCTGAGGTGATAATTTGGGGGTCAGGGAACCCGCGACGAGAGTTTTTATATGTGGATGATATGGCTGAAGCAACGATACATGTTATGAACCTTAGTTTATGTGATTATCGATCTCACACAGAGGAGATGCGAGGCCATATTAATATTGGGTATGGTGAAGACGTATCGATTCGAGAATTAGCAACTGAAATAGCAAGGGCTGTTGGATTTAAAGGGGCGCTAGGGTTTGACTTGACCAAACCTGATGGAACTCCGAGAAAACTTATGGATAGTTCTTTGATAAAATCTTTGGGGTGGGATGCTAAGGTGGGTTTAGAGGATGGACTACAACGTACTTACAGTGATTTTTTGAAGAATAATGATCATTTGAGAATGACTTAGAAAATTGAGAGCAGACTTTATGGACACAAACGCGAAGGTTGCATTGATTACAGGTATAACGGGTCAAGATGGCTCTTATCTTGCGGAGTTTTTGTTAGAAAAGGGTTATTTAGTCCACGGTATCAAACGTCGAGCCAGTTCATTTAACACCCAGAGAATTGATCATATTTACAAGGATCAGCATGAGGCTGGCAATCGCTTGTTTTTACATTATGGAGATTTGTCAGATTCTAGTAATTTGATAAGAATCATTAAAGATATTCAGCCAGATGAAATTTATAATCTTGGTGCACAAAGTCACGTTGCTGTAAGTTTTGAGAGTCCTGAGTACACTGCAGATGTCGATGCTCTAGGGCCCCTTAGGATTTTAGAGGCTATTAGGATTTTAGGGCTGCAATCCAAGACTAGGTTCTACCAAGCTTCAACCTCTGAGTTGTATGGTGATGTCCAAGAAACTCCGCAAACTGAAGATACTCCATTTTATCCGAGAAGTCCCTACGCAGTTGCGAAGCTCTATGCTTATTGGCTTGTCGTTAATTATCGCGAAGCTTATGGGATTTATGCCTGTAATGGCATCTTGTTTAACCACGAGAGTCCCAGGCGGGGAGAAACGTTTGTTACGCGGAAAATCACCCGAGGATTGGCAAATATCGCAGTAGGGATAGATGCATGTTTGTATATGGGTAACATAGATGCCTTACGTGATTGGGGGCATGCAAAAGACTACGTTGAAATGCAGTGGTTAATGTTGCAACAGGACTCCCCGGAAGACTTTGTGGTGGCAACGGGTTTGCAATATAGCGTTCGCGACTTTATTAGTTGGTCTGCGAAGGAAGTGGGAATCGTGATTGAGTTTAATGGTGATGGGTTAGAAGAAATAGGTGTTGTAACTTCAATAGCGAAACCAGATGATGTAAAAGTCTCTGTTGGTGATGTGATTGTAAGGATAGACGAGCGCTATTTTCGTCCTACTGAGGTTGAGACGCTCTTAGGAGATCCGACGAAGGCAAAAGAGAAACTCCTTTGGGTGCCGAAAATATCGGCTCAGGAAATGTGCGCTGAAATGGTAGCCGCTGATCTTCGTGAGGCTCAAAAGCAAGTATTACTGCTGTCAAATGGATTTGATGTTTCGATCGCGTCAGAGTAAGAACTTTCTCACCATTCCCTCAACGCTATAAAATTACATAATTCTCAGATTACATCGAATATCAAATTTTATGTTTCGTGTTAAGGATTTTAGGAAAAGAAAAAATCTACGCAATAATGCAGTTGGAATTAGCCCTTAAACTCTTAGATAATCTTTAAAGAAAAATCTTATGATCAACAATGAAAACCTGACTGCCAGTATTCTTAAATTATGGAGCCACTTAGCTGCGAAACGCAGATTGCAATTTAAGTTGCTATTAATTTTAATGATGGTTGCCTCAATTGCAGAGATGTTTACTATTACTGCTGTGCTACCGTTTTTGGGTGTGATTGCGACGCCCGACATAGTATTTAATAATCCTTATGTAAAGCCCGTTAATGACCTACTTAATCTTGAGTCTTCGGAAGATTTAAAGCTGTTTATCACCATCGGGTTCGTCATCATCGCGCTTATAGCGGGGGCGATCAGGGTCATACTCTTGAGCGTGTCAACAAAACTATTGTTTGCTGCAGGTATTGATCTTAGTGCCGAAATTTATCGGAGAAGCTTATTCCAGCCCTACCCAATCCATGTCAATCGTAATAGTAGTGATCTAATTAATGTTGTGTTCAATAAAAGCAGCGATGTTATTTTTGGAGTTATGATGCCCTTGATGACAATTATTAGTTCCAGCATTTTGTTGGTTGGGATTATAAGTGTACTTGTGATAATTGACCCCATGGTAATGCTCCTGACATTTACGTCTTTTGCCATTTTATACTTTTGTATTTTGAGAATTACATCTCAAAAAGTAAAACACAACAGCAAATTGATCGCAGAGGAATCTACAAAAGCTATCCAGTGCCTGCAGGAGGGAATTGGAGGTATTAGAGATGTCCTTATGGCGAACGCACAAAATTATTATTTCTCTATCTACAAGACCGCTATTTCAAATTTGAGAACATCTCAGGGAAACAACAGTATTATAGGAGCTACACCAAGATTCATGGTAGAAACGCTGGGAATAGTTCTTATTGCTTGCTTAGCTCTATATTTGACTGGCCGAGATGGTGGTGTTGTTACCGCTATTCCAGTGTTAGGGGCACTGGCAATCGGAGCGCAGAGAGTGCTTCCTACCTTGCAACAGTGTTATAGCTCGGTTACAGCAATAAAGGGCGTAGAGTATGCGCTTAGAGATGTGCTTTACCTCCTGAATCAATCGGTATTGGAGGCGGATGTAAAGGAGCAAAGCTCCAATACTATATTGACGCGACAATTGTCCCTAGAAAATGTTAGCTTTAAATATGCTCCAGATCTGCCTTACGTCTTATCAAATATTACCATTGATATTTGTAAGGGTGACCGTATAGGAATTGTTGGTACAACTGGTGGTGGGAAAAGCACCTTAGTAGATATAGTCATGGGCCTTTTGACTCCATCAGAGGGCGTTATGGTTTTTGATGGCGAAGTGATAAATAAAGGTAATGTTAATATGTGGCAAAGCTGTATTGCCCATGTGCCTCAAAGTATTTATCTTACTGATGGAACTATTGAGCAAAATATAGGATTTGGCTGCGAAAAATCAGAGATAGATTCCGACCGTGTTATTGAAGCGGCGAAAATAGCTCAGCTCCATGATGTGATACAGGGGTTTTCAGCACAGTACAAAACAATGATAGGAGAGAATGGTGTGCTTTTGTCGGGCGGTCAAAGACAAAGGCTCGGGATTGCAAGGGCCCTTTACCGAAAATCCAGTCTAATAATCTTTGATGAGGCTACAAGCGCATTGGATACCGATACAGAGAAAAAGGTTATGGACGGAATAGGAAACTTGAGTGAAGCTAAAACTTTAGTAATGATAGCCCATCGCGTTTCAACATTAAGTAATTGCAATAAAATTGTCAAAATTGACAATGGTAATCTTGAGATAATTGATAACTATGAAGATATCTCGAGTTGAGATATAAACGCCAATATTTTAGTTGAAACAACAGTCGGAAATCTCTCTTAAATGAAAATAGCCCTCGGTAGTGCTCAATTCGGATTATCTTACGGTGTTGCCAATATTGCAGGAAAAGTAGGCTTTACTGAGGCTTTAAAGATCCGTGATGTCGCCTTGGAAAATAATGTTGATACTGTGGATACTGCTGTCGCTTATGGCAATAGTGAGGATGCTCTTGGATCGATAGGCGTTGATAACTTCAAGGTGGTTACCAAATTACCAGCAATACCGGAAAATATCTCCGATATCCATGGTTGGGTGCATGCGCAAATTAAAGCGTCCTTAAAACGATTAAAGAAAGAATCGCTGTATGGTTTACTTATGCATGACCCTAGATCTTTATCCGGCAACCATGCTCATGAAATAGTTGAGGCGCTTGAAACCCTTAAAGCATCGGGAATTGTAAGTAAGATTGGTGTTTCAGTATATAACCCAGCTGATCTTGAAGGTATTTCAAGAATCATGAGTTTAGATTTAGTGCAAGCACCTTTAAATGTTGTGGATCGTCGGTTAATAACGAGTGGGTGGTTAAAAAGGCTTGCAAATAGTGGTGTAGAAGTTCATACACGATCATCATTTCTTCAGGGGCTTTTGTTGTTACCTCGCGTTAAAATTCCTAAAAAGTTTGAAATATGGTCGGCACTTTGGGATTTTTGGCACTATGAGCTTATTAAGAGAGACTTGAATCCTGTAGAAGCATGTTTGAGGTATGTAATGTCTGTTTCCCAGGTTGATCGGGTCATTGTAGGTGTGGAGACTGCCTCGCAATTGGGAGAAATAATAACTGCAGTTAACAGGACAAACATTTCAACTGATTGGAGTCCAATGGCGTGTGATGATGAAAATTTAATCAATCCGAGTAATTGGGATAGAACGTAAACAGTTAGTATATGTCTGTCTTATTGTAGGTAATTTGCACAGATAAATTTTAGGTCTCAATGGTGCCATGAATGAAAATAGTGGGTATTGTGCAGGCAAGAATGGGTTCTGCCCGGAGATCAGGAAAAGTATTGGCCAAGATCTGTGGAAAGCCTATGCTCGAGCATTTACTGACTCGTCTAAATGCGAGTGAAAAATTGCATGGAGTAATAGTAGCTACTACTTTTGAGTCTAATGATGACACTCTTGTGCAGTGGTGCATAGCAAATGATGTAGAAGTCTTTAGGGGTTCAGGTGACAATGTTCTCTCACGGTTTTATCACTGTGCGCTCACATATGATGCTGATGTTATAGTGCGTATCACTGCCGATGATCCTCTCAAAGATCCGAGAGTTATTGATTATGCCGTTAACACGCTAATAAATAATGAGGACCTCGACTATGTGTCAAATACAATTGACGTATCCTATCCCGAGGGTATAGACGTTGAAGTTTTTAGGTTTTCGGCGCTAGAGAGAGCATACAAAGGAGCAGTAAAACAATCAGACCTTGAGCATGTGACTCCTTATATTTGGTCGAATCCCGACAGCTTTAATTTACTCAATTTTTGTGCCAAAGACGATAACAGTGACATTAGATTGACTGTGGACTACGAAGTAGACCTGCAAGTTGTGGAGGCTATCTTATACAATTTTAAAGATAACCCTTTAGTGAGCTATCAAGACATCGTTGCTTTCTTGAGGGGATCGGCCAATATTGCTTCTATAAATTCTGGGATATTGCGTAACGAAGGTTACGCTAAATCGATAATTGATAAGGACGAAAATGAAAGATAACTTACAAAACAGATTGTTTGGAAATGAAAGAAAGTATGTTGAAGAGGTACTGCAGCAGGAGTTTTGTTCATCGTCTGGCGCAACAATGATGAAGCGGTTAGAGACCGAATTCGCAGTGCGATTTGAGTCAAAGTACGCAATATCTTTTACTAACGGCACAGCTACTATGCATGCAGCTCTGGAGGCAATGGGTGTGGGTGTCGGAGATGAGGTAATCGTCCCGCCATTGACTATGTCTGCCACTACTTTTGCAGTGTTACAAGCCGGTGCAACTCCAATTTTTGCAGACGTAGATGAAAGAACTTTTCAGATAGATTCAAAATCGATAGAGCTTAAAGTAAATGAAAATACAAAAGCTATTATAACTGTTGCACTTTATGGTTTAAGCCCAGATATGGATCCAATCTGTGCGTTAGCTGAAAAGCATGGGCTTTATATCATTGAAGATAACGCTGAGTGCTTTCTCGGTTATTATAATAATAAAATAGCTGGTAAGAGTGGGCATTGCGCAAGCTTTAGCTTTCAAAGTTCGAAACATTTGAGCTCTGGTGAAGGGGGAATGATCATAACGGATGATCAAGAACTAGCCAATAAAATTCGCAGAGTTCAGTCGCTTGGGTATGCTGGTGTTAGTGCAAATACAAGTAAAATAACTAAACGAGATATTCAAGATCCTGGGTACGATCGTCACGTGACGATGGGATGGAACTATCGAATGCCTGAGTTATGCTGTGCTGTGGCTTTGGCACAGGTCGAGAATATTTTGCCGTTAGTAGCACGCCGTCAAAAGGTTGCTAGTATCTTTGAGGCTGCAACACATGAATTCCATCACTGGTTTACGCCGCAGCATGTTCCTCAAAATTGTGTTAATTCTTACTGGACATGGGTATGTAAGCTAGATACTTCAAAAGTAAGTTGGCATCTTTTTAGGGATACATTTTCTAAAAATGGGGGCGATGGAGTATATGGCGCCTGGAAACTGACGCATCTGGAGCCTATGTTTGTAAATATGAATCTTCTTGGGAGAGAGCATTTTATTTCTGATGAAAATAAGGCATCTTATCGGTTAGGTTGCTGCCCTACTGCAGAGCTTTTACAGCCTAAATTATTACAATTCAAAACAAATTACTGGGATTTAGGTCGTGCATATGAGCAAGCAGATATATTGGTAAAAACCCTTGATGAGCTGGCCTCTGAGATATGAGCCGAAGCGGAGAGCCTTTTCTAATCTTCTTACAATATTTTATTTTATTAGTGAGGAGGGATCAGTTTTGGATTCCTCGCTCCACAGCCGACTATGCCACGATAGTTTTAAGAGATTCAAGTAGAGGAGGCATGATCGTTGGCTAGTATTTGTATTCTTGGTGGTACTGGTATGCTCGGTGCTTCGTTAGTACCATCTCTTCGTGATGCAGGGCATAAAGTTGTATGCTTTAGCAGGAAATCGAAAGATGGAGAAGCTATGGCTGTGGATTATTCTAATAATGACTCATTAGAGCGGGCTTTAGACGCTTGCAAGCCATCTTTTGTAATAAATTTGGCCGCACTAACAAATGTAGATGAGTGTGAAAGAAATCCGCACCTTGCCTACAGTGCAAATGTGCGAATAGTCGAGAGTTTATCTAGCTGGATAAGGAAGAACAAGAGCTGCCATCTCATTCAGATTTCAACTGATCATATTTATGATGGCTTTGGCCCTCATGCCGAGGACAAAATTAAAATTGTTAATTATTATGGTTTTTCTAAGTACTCAGGAGAGCTTGCTGCATCATTGGTATCGAGCACCATTTTAAGAACCAATTTTTTTGGTAAGAGTGAGTGCCCTTCAAGAAAAAGTTTTAGTGATTGGGCTTTTGATTCGCTGCTTAATGGAGAGCGAATTAATGTTTTTACTGATGTTCAATTTAGCCCTTTGTCGCTTAAGAGTCTCGTTGGATACATAAGCTTAGTCATTGCTAATCCGATCTCGGGGACTTTTAATTTGGGATCACGGGATGGTTTTTCGAAGGCAAAGTTTGTTTTTACTCTTGCTAAATACTTCGGTTTCAGCACCGAAAATGTGTCATGTACTTCATTTAAAAACCTGGGCTTGATAGCGCCGCGACCTGCTGATATGAGGATGGATTGTTCAAAGTTCGAGTTAGCTTATAATGATTTACAATTGCCTACATTAGAAAATCAAATAATTTCAATTAAAGGAGATTACATAAATGAAATCGGATAATTCTCTTATTATAGATGGAACTCGAATTGGTCCTGGAAACAAAACGTATTTTATTGCGGACATTGCAGCTAATCATGATGGTGATCTATCTCGGGCTAAAGATCTCATATATCTATCTGCAGAGGCTGGTGCTGATGCTGCAAAATTCCAGCATTTCAGCGCAGAAACAATCGTGAGCGAAAAAGGTTTTATGGATATGGGCAATAAGCAGTCCCATCAGTCCAAATGGAAAAAGAGCGTAAGCGAGGTATATAAAGATGCAACTGTGAGTCTTAATTGGACTCAAGAACTAAAAGATACATGCGATGACGCGGGTATTCCATTTTTCACTACGCCATATTCGCTTGAATTAGTTGATGAGTTAGATGGCTTTGTTCCCGCTTATAAAATTGGATCGGGAGATATTACTTGGCGAGAGATGGTAGAAAAAGTAGCAGCTCAAAATAAGCCTTATTTTCTAGCTTGTGGTGCCTCAACTATGGATGAGGTTGTCAGCGCAGTCGATTGGGCCTTAGCTATAAATCCGCAGTTTGGATTAATGCAATGTAATACAAACTACACTGCTGAGTTAGAAAATTTTAAGTACATTAATCTCAATGTAATTAAAACTCTGAGAGCAATGTATCCGAGCATGGTTTTAGGGCTAAGTGACCATACTCCCCAGCATGCGACTGTGTTAGGCGCTGTTGCTTTGGGAGCTTCGATGATAGAGAAACATTTTACTGACGATACTTCAAGAGTTGGACCAGACCATGCATTTTCAATGGACCTTAAAACTTGGCGAGAAATGGTTGATCGTACAAGGGAGTTAGAGCTATCGTTGGGTGGTGGTGTAAAAAAAGTCGAAGATAATGAATTGGAGACGGTCGTTGTTCAGCGACGATCTTTGAGGGCCAATCTGCAATTGAAGTCTGGTCATGTCATTAGAGATGGAGATTTCGTTCCTTTGCGGCCATGCCCTGCCGATGCTCTTTCCCCATCTAGGCTAAGGTACGTAATTGGTTCAGTGTTGAAGCGAGATATTGAGCTAGGACAACACTTAAGGGATCGAGATTTAACGTAAAAGGTTCAAGGCTGATTAATATGTCCGGGGAGCGATTTAAAGTAGCAATTGTAATACCTGCATTTAATGAAGGCGCTACAATCGGTCAGGTGGTAAAACTAGCAGGCAAGTATGGAACGGTAATTGTTGTTAATGATGCCTCAACTGACAATACCAATAGTGAAGCTATAAAAATGGGGGCTATCTTGATCAACCATTCCCGTAACAAAGGTTACGATGAGGCTCTCAATAGTGGTTTTTTGAAAGCATACGAGTTGAGGTGTGATGCAGTGATAACCTTTGATGCTGATGGCCAGCATAGCCATGAGCTTTTGCCTGTATATATAGATTTATTAAGAAAAGGAGTGAGATTAGTTTTAGGTGTTCGCCCTAGAAAGCAGAGATTTTCTGAATCGCTATTTGCTTTTTATACTAAGTTTATGTTCGGGTGGAATGATCCACTATGTGGCATGAAAGGGTACAGTATGAGTTTGTATACTGACCGAGGCTATTTTGATTCTATTGAGTCAATAGGCACAGAGCTAGCTTTTTTTGGAATCCACAATAAATTTAAATTTTCAGAAGTCAAGATACCAGAAATTAAGAGACAAGACTCACCTAGATTTCATTCTATCTATATCGCCAATTTGAAAATTATCAAATCGTTAATAAAATTGAGAGCTAAATATGGATAAGTGTCTAGAACAATTTAAGCTTCTTGATTGCACATTAAGAGATGGAAGTTATGTAAATAACTTCATGTTTATGACATAAGACCCAGCCAAAATAGCTGGACGTTTAGATAAATTAGGGTTTGACTATCACCAGATTCGTTAATCAAAGAGTGGTCCGCTGAATTAAAAAAATTTTCAGATCAGTAGTAATTGTAAGGTTCAGTAAGCTTAAGATCTGGTTTAATGGTAAATTAAAATCGGAAACTCTTGACAAGGTGTTTATTGAATTGACCCAGTTATGTGGTAATCCAGCAATTTATTTTAAGAGTTTTGTTGATGTTTAAGGTATATAAAGCCAAATTGATAGTCTTTGTTAGTCCTGATGGAGGAGGTAAAACAACGACAATAAATGCGCTTGAGCAGAAAATTTCAAAGAGGTACATTATCACTCGAAGTCATATAAGATTCAATATTCTTCCAAGGCTGGGGCAACTGATGTTTAGGATAAGGCATCCACTGCACAAGCAACCAGTATTCGTTAAGTCTGTTTCAGAGTCAGGGGTGCCAGTAAAGAAGCATATTTATGCTGAGAATGTTTCGATCTGGAAAATATTAATCGTATTGGCTTACGAAACCTTCGACTACTTTTTAGGTTATTTTAGCCTCTTCAGCCGAAGTGAACGTACTGTCTATATTTTTGATCGTTATATTTATGACTACTTTACTGAAAAAGATTGGGTAGCAACCCCAAAATGGCTAGTTAGGCTATTGATGAGTGTAATTCCTACGCCCTCTCTCGTTGTAGTTCTGAAAAACGATCCTGAGGTAATCCATGCGCGTAAAGCTGAGTTATCTGTTGAGGATATTAGATATACTCAAAACAGAATTGATGAGCTTCTTTTGGGTGATCATAATGTCTTCGAGGTGTCTACATGCATACCTGCAGAAGAGATCGCTGAGAAAATTATTATTCGTGCTGGACTGCTCTAAGAGTGGCCAGTCCAGCGCTAGCTCTTTTTGAAATATTAGACAAAGTTTCCTTCAAAACAACTTTATGTGTTGATGTCGAAGAAGATTTAAAGGTAGCGTTAAAATTAAGAAGTGATCATATATTTTTTGTTGAAAGCAAAGACATAACTTCAACTCTAGATCTCTCGAAGGAAGTATTCGACCTGATAATTTCTTTTGCTGACAGTAAGATCATCATTGCTCAACTTGCGCGACTTCGTTTTAGTAAAGACTGTGAAATTCTAATCGTTTCAAGTAACTTAATTAGTTATGCTCTGAATAGTTCGCGGAAAACTCTTTTAGAAAGGCGCGTTAGAAGGCAGTTGATTGGTGAAGTAAGGCGAAGGTATGCTAATTTCTCGATTGAAGCGTACTATCCATTCCCTGACATACAGTCCCCGCAAATGATCTTGTCAACAATTGGTCTTGGCAGGCTATATTTTCGATATTGGTCTTGGTTGAAGCCCAACAGACACACGATTAGTAAGATTTTTGAAATTGTCATTGTAGGATTTTTTAAAAGCCCGAGACTTTCCCCTTATATAATTCTTAAGTTGAGTAAGAAATGAGGCGCGATATAGTAAGAATCCACCAGCATTCCTCTGAAATAGTTTTAGCTAAATGTGTCTCGAGAAATCATACTTTTTATCAGAAATCATCGTATTCTCCAGAGGGAATAAGGGAAATAAAGAATGAACTTGCGGGTTATCATTGGTATTTTGAGAGGGCACACCCCAATCTCTCTGTTAGCTTAAACTGTGACAAAGATGGCTATGCTAATATTTCTATCCCTACTTTCGAGGCTTGGCCGTGTGACCATGCCACAGTTATTGATAAAGCTTTTAAATATGCATTGAGAGCAATAGATTGTTATAAAGACATATGGGTAAAGGGTAATAACAAGCATAATGTTCTGAATCCTGTTCACGGAGATTTCTCTTTAGAAGGTAATATTTTATTCAGCTGTTCTGATGTTTATATAATTGATTGGGAACATTTTCACCTTGAAATTGCGCCGTTAGGATTTGATATTCTTTTCATGGTTTTCGAGTTACTCAAGATGGAGTTTAAAAATACCCGACCAACTGTAGAAAAGTTATATTTGGCCAAAAAGCTCATTATGTATGCGGTTTCGAAAGGAGTTATAAGTTCGTCATATCAGAATAATTATTTTTCATCATTCTTAGTTGAGCAAGATGGCATAAAGTTTATTTGGAAGGACCAATATCACAAGCTTCCAACAACACAATTCACCGCATTGCAAACTCAAGTATTAACTGATTATTTCAAGTAAAAAACATATGCTCTCTTCACTGAAAAAGCTACTCAGACTGTTGCGAAAAATTATGAATATTACCCGACGTCCATATTATGGGTTCGTGCAGGGACATTCGCATATTACCGACAGTCAGCTTCATAAGCTCGATAAGTTAGTTGATATTCAGTCCTCTAGAAATAGCGATGCATTCGAGAGTGAATTCGCAAATTATTTGGGAGTTGAGCACGCAACGAGTTTCGCCTCTGGAAGGATGGGCTTTTATGCGTTGTTACAATCCTTAAAGGTTAAGAGCGGTAACGAAGTAATTTTGACTGGATCGACTTGTGCGGTCATGGCAAATGCAGTTTTAAGGGTGGGAGCTAAACCGGTCTATGCTGATATCTCTCCGAAAACGTTTGGGACGTGTCCATTATCTGTTGAAGGGCTTATTACGCGGGACACTAAAGTTATAGTTGCTCAGCATTCTTTCGGAATCCCCTGTGATATAGAAAAGATTGCCAAAGTTGCGAGAGAGAGAGGTATTTTCTTGATTGAAGATTGCGCTCTATCCTTCGACTCAAGTTTAAATGGCACTGTACTCGGTTTATTTGGGGACGCCGCACTATTTTCGTTTGATCATACTAAACCGATTAATATGATGATCGGAGGTATGATATGTACCAACTCAGATCTTGATAAAAAATTGAAAATTATCCAAGATCAATCAGCGGAAATACCCGTTATTAAAAGAAGGTCACTTTTTAAGCAGTTTAAACGTGAAAAGTATTTTTGTAATCCAAATAACTACAGTCAATATCAAGTTATTGAATTATTGGAATCAAAATTTAGGGCAATTTTCAATCTACCAACGCCTTTTTTAACTAATGACTCAACTTCAATCATACGAAATCAATCGTCATACCCCTACCCGGCAAAAATGCCTGAATTTGTCTCTTATTTGGGGCGAATCGAGCTCAAGCGATGGGGTTTAATGAAGGATGAGCGCCAACAAATTTTAAAAAAATACATTGATCTTATTGATAGCTTTGATTGTAAGTCTGATATTGAAGATACTTATGTCACTGAAAATCGAAACATTGTTCCTTTGCGGTTTGTTTGGCGATGCAATAATGGAGTAGATGTTCGTAATAAAATGAAAGATTTTTTACAAATAGAGCGTACTTGGTTTACTAAGCCTATTGTAGATACCACTGAACCATTGGAAAATTTCCAATACATTAAAGGCAGTTGTCCAATTTCAGAAAGTTTGGAAGAAACTATAATTAATCTGCCTACGTCAATTTCGCCCCTCGAGGCGGATGTTTTAATTACTAAATTGTCAATTCTTAAAAAATAACAACCAACCAATAGATTAGAAATATGAAATCATTTAAACAAACATATGAAAATAAAACTGTGCTAATAACAGGTCACACTGGGTTTAAGGGGTCTTGGCTTTCGTTATGGATGAGGTACCTCGGTGCTAATGTAATTGGAGTATCTCTTGATATTCCATCGGAACCGTCCCATTTTAACGCTGCTAAATTAAGTAGCAGACTGGTTGATCATCGATTAGATATTAAGGATGGAGAGGGGTTAAAAAAGATTGTGCGTGATAGTCAGCCTGATTTTGTATTTCATCTTGCCGCGCAAGCGTTGGTTCGGTTCTCCTATGAAACTCCAGTTGATACTATTATGACGAATGCTATTGGGACAAGTAATGTATTGGACTCTCTGAGGTGTCTCGATAAGCCGGTTGTCGCCGTTATGATTACTAGCGACAAGGCCTACGATAATGTTGAGTGGGTTTGGGGTTATCGGGAAACTGATCGATTGGGGGGGAAGGATCCATACAGTGCATCAAAAGCAATGGCGGAACTGGCAATCCGAACTTACGTGGAATCCTTTTTTAGCGCTGCTGATTCAAATGTTCGTGTCGGTATCGCGCGTGCAGGTAATGTGATCGGTGGCGGTGACTGGGCCAAAGATAGGATCGTTGCTGATTGCATGAAATCTTGGAGTGCAGGCCAAGTTGTAGATATTAGAAATCCAGGAGCCACCAGACCTTGGCAACACGTTCTTGAACCATTAAGCGGTTATTTGGCGCTAGGTGCTGATTTGGTAACAAGCCATTCTAATCATGGGGAGGCTTATAATTTTGGCCCGCCCGCAAATCAGAATCACTCTGTTAAAGAGCTAATAAATCAGATGAAGGTTCATTGGGGTAATGTTCGCTGGAACGATACTTCTAAAGATGAGGTACATATGCATGAAGCTGGTTTACTCAAACTTAACTGTGACAAAGCCCTGTCTGATTTGAACTGGTTGCCTACCCTACGCTTTGATGAAACTGTCCGAATGACCGTAGATTGGTACAAGGAGTTCTATGAATCAAGTGAAGATATGATTTATGGTAAATCGCTGAGCCAAATTGCTGAGTACACAAAAATAGCGGAAGAGCGAGGGATAGAGTGGGCATGTATTTAAATAGTGACATATCGAAAATTGATGGTGTTATGTTATCTCCCTTAAAGGTTATTAAAGTCAGTGGCGGTGACGTTTTCCGTGCCATAAAAAATGATGATTCAGGTTATTGTGGGTTTGGCGAAGCTTACTTTTCAACTGTCCACTCAGGTGCCGTTAAAGCATGGAAGCGACACCGAGAAATGTCTCTAAATCTAGTTGTTCCCTCAGGCCGCATTCGTTTTGTTGTTTACGATGATAGGCAAAACTCTGGTAGTTATGGTAGGTTCGGAGAGATAATTTTGTCCATAGATAACTATTATCGTTTAACGCTGCCGCCTATGCTTTGGGTGGGATTTCAGGGTGTTTCCGAACATACAAGTATGCTCCTCAATATTGCTAATATTCAGCATAGAGAATCAGAAGCAGAGAGAAAAGAGCTCAATGAAATAAATTATGACTGGGAGTTTGTTAGATGAAAGTAATTATTCTCGCTGGTGGGTTTGGTACTCGGCTATCGGAGTACACAGAAGATATTCCAAAACCCATGGTCAAAATAGGAAATCGTCCGGTTTTGTGGCATATCATGAGAACATTTGCCCATTATGGGCACAAAGATTTTTATGTGGCACTTGGTTATAAAGCCGAGGTTATTAGAAGTTATTTTCTAAACTATAGCTTAATTAACTCGGATTTTACTGTCGATCTTTCCTCCGGTGTCATTGATGCGCATAAAGAAAATATTATTGATTGGAGAGTGTCATTAATTGATACGGGACTCTCCACGATGACAGGCGGAAGAGTGAAGCGTCTGGCTAATGCTATTGATAATGAGCCGTTTTTATTGACATACGGGGATGGAGTCGCAGATATTAATATTGATTTGTTGCTTGAGTTCCATAAAAGTCATGGGAAGATGGTTACTGTTTCTGCTGTTCATCCGGCAGCGCGATTTGGAGAATTGGAGATGGAGAATCAAAGAGTGGTGTCTTTTCAAGAGAAGCCCCAGACATCTCAGGGTTGGATTAATGGCGGTTATTTTGTGATTCAGCCAGAGTTTTTTGACTTAATTGATGGTGATGCTACTGTTCTAGAGCGAGAACCTCTAGAAAAAGCTGCCAGTATGGGTGAGTTAATGGCTTATAAACACGAAGGATATTGGCAGTGTATGGACACCAAGCGTGATAGGGATCATTTAGATGAATTGTGGAATCGGGAAGAAGCACCGTGGCAAGTTTAAAAAAACAGGAAGTTATTCGACTATCCAAATCTAGTTTAACTCACGCTGAAAAAAAGGCCGTCATCGATGTGTTGGATAGAGAGTTTTTGGGTATGGGCGCGGAAGTTCAAGATTTTGAGCAAGCGCTTTCAGCGTTTTTTGGAAGACCAGCACTATGTGTATCAACGGGTACTGCCGCACTCCAGCTAGCTGTTCAGGCAAGTGGAATTGGGATAGGTGATGAGGTTTTAGTTCAATCTCTTACCTATGTTGCTAGTTTTCAAGCTATTTCAGCCACGGGGGCAAGACCGATAGCTTGTGAAATTGATCCCCAAACTATGTGTCTAGATTGGAGGGATGCTGAAGCTAGAATCACTCCAAATACCAAGGCGATAATGCCCGTACATTATTCGGGTGGTGTCGGCGACCTTAACGAAATGTATAAATTTGCTGCTAAATATAACTTAACAGTTATTGAGGATGCTGCACATGCGTTCGGAACGGAATACTTAGGGAAGAGGGTAGGCAGCTTTGGGGACATTGCATGCTTTAGCTTTGACGGTATTAAAAATATAACCTCAGGTGAAGGTGGTTGTGTCGTCACAAATGATGAAGTTATCCTCCAAAAAATACGTGATGCGAGGCTACTCGGTGTAGAGAAAGATACAGAGAGGCGCTATGCAGGAGAAAGGAGTTGGGATTTTGATGTTACCGAGCAAGGATGGCGTTATCACATGAGTAATATCATGGCCTCGATAGGGCAAGTACAATTATCGAGATTTGATAGTATTTATAAGAAACGTAGAACTCTTGCTAAACGTTATGTTGCAAGACTGTCTAGCTGTAAAAATATAAGGTTATTGCCTCTAGATTATAACTCTGTTGTGCCTCATATTTTTGTCATAGAGGTACTCACCTCCATATCTAGAGAGGAAATTAGAGAGATTCTTAATGAAAAAAACATTCAAACAGGCATCCATTATCAGCCAAATCATTGGTTAACGTTTTATAAAGAACATAACGTGAACTCTTTGCCGATTACAGATCAAGTCTTTAAAAGACTTATTACACTGCCTCTGCATGCCGACTTGCAGAGTAAAGACGTTGATTATGTTTGTGATTGCCTGCTTTTGGTTTTGTCGTGAGCATTAGGAGTCCACTAATAAGCGTTATTATGAATTGTTATAATTCTGATTCGTATTTGAGGGAAGCTATTGATTCCGTTCTTGAGCAAAGTTATGAGAATTGGGAGCTAATATTTTGGGATAACAACTCGACTGATAAAAGCTCAGATATTTTGTGTAGTTACAACGATAAAAGAATTAAATATTATAAAGCTGCTGAAACAAGTCCTTTATACAATGCTCGGAACCTGGCGCTAGCGCAATGTTCTGGCGATTACGTCGGATTTTTGGATTGTGATGATATATGGCTTAGCCATAAACTTGAAGATCAGGTCGCCTTAGTGTCTAGAGGGTTTGAATTTGTTTATGGAGCTTATGCTACAGTTGATGCAAATGGTAAAAAAACATCGGATAACCTCAAAGATTTAATTTCAGGAGAAATAACTAATTCGTTATTTAGACTTAACCCTATATCGATTGGAACAGTTTTAATTAAAAAATCACTCTTAGAAAATTATCGCTTTGATTCATTTTATGATTTATTAGGTGACCTAGATATGTGGGTTAGACTGTCGTTAGTATGCCCGATAGAAACAGTCAACAATGTTGTTGAGTATTCAAGGCAACATGATAGTAATACGTCTAACACTTTAGAGGATCAGTGGAAAACTGAGAGGCGGTATTTTTATAGGAAGTTTCTAACTTTATCCAATTCTATCAATTACCCATGGTTGATATTGTACATATTAAAGACTGAGTTATTAGGCTTGATTGGAAGGCGTTAAACGTATGTCGAAAAGAAAAATTTTATCAGCAATATTATATCCCGCGCTGTCATTATTGCCGCCAAAAAAGGGAGTTACAGTCCTTACTCTACACAATATATACCCTCAGGATTACCTCTGGTTTGAGCACTTAATCGAGAAATTGGCTCAAATTTATGAATTTTTAGATCCCTCGAATTTGAAGGGTGAGCTGAGGGCGCCAACAAAATTCCCCAAAATTTTACTCACATTTGATGACGGGTTTCATTCCAATAAAATATTGGCGGAACGGATTCTTGCAAAATATGGGGTAAAAGCTATATTTTTTATTACGGAAGGATTCATAGGAATCAAAAAGGATAAGATTGGTGAGTTCGTTAAAAATAGTTTTTATCCGAAATCGAAAAATTTAAGGTTAAATAACATTCTGAACGCTCCCATGTCTTGGACTGATGTGAGGTGGCTTGCGAAAAATGGGCATGTGATTGGTGCGCACACTAAAACTCATCCTTCATTATCTAAATTGATTAGCCATGATAGTTTGATTGAGGAAATTGTTATATCTGCTGATGCGATCGAAGGAAAAATAGGGGCGAAAATAAATTGCTTTGCATTTCCATTTGGTACGCTAGACTCAGTGAATAAAGACGCAATAGATTTGGCAAAAAAACGTTTTGAATTTGTTTTTTCAAATATAAGAGGAAGTGTTAGCGAGAGCCCAGGAAGCCATTTCATTTTTCGCCAAAATATTGTACCTAATGATCCGATTTGGCTTGTTAGGATGGTGATTGAAGGAAAATTAGACTGGAAGTATGCAAAGCTTAGAAAATTAGCAAAAAGTAGATACCAGATCTAGTCTAGGGGGGCTTATGTTTGGCTTGATTCCGTCATTATACTCTTCAGATATTAAAAGGTGGTTCAGAAATAAGGGAAAAAGTGTGACCTTACGAGAGGGCTATGAAGATTACTGCTGGTCCTCCGGTGGAGCTGAAGCCTTAGCAACGATATGTAAGCATGTTGCTAAATCAAAGAAACGGGAAATCAATGTGTACCTACCTGGCTATTTTTGTGGGCAAAGTTTACGTTACTTGAGAGCTTTGCCAATAAAACTTTGCTTTTACCCTCTTGATGCGGCGTTATTGCCAGACTATGCCAAAATTAAGGCTTCTCACAAAGATTTTTCAGTAGATATTTTTGTGCATGTGCATTATTTTGGGAGTTCAGCCGGACAACAGACAAGCAGAAATCTAGCTAATGACTTAAATGCGACGTTAATTGAGGATTGTGCTCATGTTATTAGCCCATATGCATTAACGGACTGGAAAGGAGACTATTTGGTTTTCTCTCCTCATAAACACTTTCCTCTGCCCAAGATAGCCTTAGTGATTTCGAAGAGTAGTCTTGGAATAACTGAGCCCCAAAATGCTGGTATTTTTCCCGTATTTTGGTTTCTTAAACAAATTTTCAAAAAGGTAAGATATGCAAGATCCCCGACTCAATGGGGAAAAGTGTGGGCCGAAAAGTCTGAAGTTCTCAAGTTTATTGATTCTCATTTGTTGACGCAAAAAGTTACATCGAACTATCTTTGCGATTTTAAGATTAGTGCAGATCAAAGATCATGGAACACGACTGCGCTACTTAATCATTTTTCGTTAATAAGTGGATGGCGTCCATTGCAAGAGCTTAAAAAGATTACGTCTCCCTATTTAGTGGGAATGGTTTGTGAGTCGGAAGAAATTGCAAAAAGACGTTTTAATATTATTAATGAGAAATCACAGTTTGTCATGCAGTGGCCTGATTTACCCTTCGAAATAAAAAATACAAATGTTGAGGATGAGAGCTGTTTGCTAGTTGACAGGACATTATTTTTTTTTAATCACCAACAGATTGATACTGATTGTTTATTAGATGAAATCGTTAAATTAACAAAGCGTAAAGGATTTTAAGCATGGTTATGGGTGTTGGGAGTGTGTTTAGCAGCAGAGAAATTGCTCGTGAAGAGTGGGATTTTCTGTGGTCAAAGGTAAATCACACTAATATTTTGCAGAGCTGGGAATATGGGGATGCAAAATCAAAATCTGAGGGATGGAAGCCGATCAGACTCGTGTTTGAAGATGAGAATAATATTCCAGTTGGTTTAGCTCAAGTGCTTACCAAGACATTACCCATTATCGGAGGTTTTGCACGACTAAACAGAGGTCCTCTTCTTGTTGTATCTGATGAAGGTCATGGAGATACTCATACTAGATTGCAGCTTATCAGTCATATCCAACAAGTAGCAAAAACTAAGCGATGGTGGTTTTTTTACTTGGCTCCTGAAATTGGTGACAATGAAAATGAAGAGCGAGCTAAAACAAAATTACAAAAACTCGGTTTAAAGGAGCGAAGTAAAAACTTGGCTTGGGGATCTTCACGTTTTTCACTCGAGCCTGATGAAGATATCTTAATTGCTGGGTTAAAGGGAAAGTGGAGAAATTTGCTTAAGAAAGCGCAAAAGAGTGACTTAATGATTAGTCATGGATCCTGTAAATTGAATGGAATAGGTAGACTAATTGAATTTTATAAAGCAGCAAAAATATCAAAAAGTTTTTCAGGAATCTCAGCTGATCTTTTGCGTTGCTTGTCAGAGCAGGATAGCGAAAAGTGGAAATTTAACTATTACTTTGCTGAGCAGCAGGACACTCTAGATCTAGCTGGTGTTCTTGTTTGTGTTATTCATGGAGATACTGCAACTTATTTAATAGGAAACACAACGGATCTTGGAAGAAGGACAAATGCTAATTATAGTTTGCTTTGGAATGCGATTATCGATTCAAAAAACTTTGGATGTAGATGGTTTGACTTAGGGGGAGTTAATGCAAATACGCCCAGGGGAATCAGACACTTCAAAGAGGGTTTGAAGGGACAGACTTACAATTTAATTGGAGAGTACAAGGGGTGACTTTCTGGCGGCTCAAAGAAGTATTGCTCTTTGCCTTTCTGACAATTACGGTTCTCTATTATTTCTTAAGATTTCAATGGGGTTGGGACCAGAATATAGTAGCACTGCAAGTTCTTCTTTTTATAACTATTAGCGGGATAGCCGTGCTCAGAATTATATCTGGGAGAGGCACATCCCTCCACCCTTCGTTCTTCTATATTTTTATTGCATACGCGGCAGCTCTTCTATTACCAACTTACATCAGGGGGGGGTTAGCAGGAGCTCTCTATGGAATCAAAGACTATGTATTACCGGCCCTGCTGCTGTTAGGGTATTCTTACTTTATCCCGCAGAAAAGAATGTATTCGGTTTTTTATTGCATTTCATTTCTGGGGCTTGTGGTTTCTGTGGTCTATTTTGCGGAATTTGTTAGTAAAAATATTTTGTTTACAGGATATTTTAATTATACAGAAGGGATACGGGAACTCTCATCTGCGACGGGGGCCGATTATCTTGCAGAATCTAGCTTTAGTGACGGAATAGATAGTTTTTTTAGGTTAGTCGGGCCTCTTAGTCATAACAACTCCACTGCTACTATGATTGCGATAGGTAGCTTATCAACTGTCCCGCTTCTATCATCTAGATTTCGGATATTAGCAACGCTGAGTTTGGCTTTTTGTATGATCGTACTTCTGTTAACTGGCTCAAGGACCGCCGCTATAGCTGTAATTATAGGGTTCGTTTATTACTTCAGAGATAAATGGGTGAGCATCATTTTCGCACTATCAATATTGATTTCAATCTTTATTGCTATTAGTCTTATCGTTCCTGCCTTTATGGAAGTTATTAATATAACTGGTCTGGCCAGCGCTTCAGAGGCTATTCTCTCTGAAGCTACAAACCTTGGTCCGGATAGACTTTATAATTTATTAATTGGGTCAGGTTATAACTTTCCTGGTTTTGACAATACCTACAAGGCTTTTAACGGTCCCGTATTGAATGATGATCTATTTATTATTCAACTCTTCACAACATATGGCTTATTACCTGTTAGTTTATTTTTCTTTTGTGTCGTGCGGATGCGCTCGATACCTAAAAATTCCCAAAATTATAGATTTTTTAACGCAGCTAATGCTATTTTAATATGTTTAACTGTAACTCTGGTTCACACAAACGCTCTGATTCGTCCTCAAATATATCCAGTATTTTTTCTGATGATTGTTATTAAGTATGTTATCCACAAAAAACATCAGGAAGACATATTGAGCGAGCAAAAAAATGAAGACATTTTAAATAACAATAATTATGGACGATAATACTTGAAGTTAATTGATATCCATCAAGCTAATGTATTTGGTTTAGGAGCACAAAAGTTTATTGTCGGTTTAATCCGCGAAATACACAACTGCGGTGGAATAGCCATCGATAACGTGTATCTTAATAAACTTTTTCCTCGTGATGCTTACTCCGGTAATCATCGTTTCGTTTACGTAAGATATTGTCTTGGATTTTTTTCAAGGTTAGCCGAAATTTTTTTTTGGCGCTTTTTCAGAAAAAATAATAATGAAATATTGGTTTTAGGAGATTTGCCTTTAAATACTGCTTCCAAGCAATATGTGCTGTGCCATCAATCTTTAATATTTAAAGATTTCTCCAAAACTTCGATACAATTTTACAAGTTTTGGCTGTTTAGATTTATTTTTAAATTATTTTTAAAAAAACATGACATTGTTTTGGTGCAGACAGAGGAAATGGCAAAAAACATTAGGGTCCATATAGGCTCTAACGTAAATGTTAAAGTGGTTGATGTTGGGTCAAATTACTTTGGTTGGCCTGATTTTATAAGACGGCAAAGGATAAGATCTAACAAAGCACCCAACAGTTTTAGGATTATTTATCCATCTGCTTTTTATCCTCACAAAAATCATTATCTTCTTAATTTAATAACGTATAAGGAAAACATTGAGATTATTTTGACATTGAATCAAGACGAATTTTATAGCTATGACACTGCAGTAACCTATATCGGCCGAGTTCCCAGAGAACATATTTTTGATTTATATAAAGAAGTAGACGCCCTACTTTTTCTTTCCAGCAATGAAAGTTTGGGACTACCTATTTTAGAGGCGATTAAGTGCAACCTACCGATTATTTGTCCACGCGCAGAATATACTGGGCACCTTAGTCCTAATAATTGCTTTTTCTTTGAGATAGACGACCCAAGCTCACTGGAGAGAGCTATTTTTCGAGCTTCTGAAAAAATCAGCGCGGGGTGGTGGCCAAATTGGTCATTTGATGAGAGCACCTGTAGAGGCTCTAGTACTGTGATTGAAGATATTCTTTTGGGTAGGGTAGATGCCCGATAAGTTAATAATTAAGTTTTCTATATTCCCCAATCTGCGGATAATTAATAAATGATAATTACAATTAGCGGGCTAGATGGTGCGGGCAAGAGTACTCAGATTGACCAGCTGACACGAAAATTTAGTGATGATGGATTTAAGGTCAGATATGTATGGGCTAGAGGCGGATATACTCCAGGTTTTGAATTAGTCAAAAAATGTATTAGATGTATTTTCAAAAAAACGTTACCTCCATCAGGTCCATCCAATTTACGTAATGAAAAGCTTAGGTCTCCTTTGATTCAAAGAGCTTGGTTGATCATAGCGATTGTGGATTTGATGATGTTATGGGGGGTTTATGTCAGGATCTGTAGAGCGATGAAAAATGTAGTTATCTGTGATCGTTATTTGAATGATACGCTACTAGACTTCAGACAGAACTTTCCAGAATCTAACATCGAAAATAGTATATTTTGGAAATTACTAAAGTTTATTAGTCCTGATGCCGATCACTGTTTCCTTTTTTGGATTCCTGTCGAATTATCTGTGAAGAGATCTTTAGACAAAGGTGAACCGTTCCCAGACAGTCGTGAAGTTTTATCTTGGAGACTCAATTCGTACATGGATGAATCACTCTTTCCCCCAAAGACATACTTTAGAGTTGATGGTCGAGCTGCTAGGGAAGAGATCACTAACATACTGTATTCCAAAGTCCACATCAATTTTCTGACAAGGTAGATTCTGTGAAATTAGACCAGTTATTGCAAAGAGAGGACTTTGTTTCTATTTTTATAGCTACTTTAAGTGACTACTTTAGATCATCAAAGCAGTGGGAGGGGCATATACATTGGGGACTTCATGGCGATCATGACGATATAAATCTAATCGTCAATAGTAGACTAAATTTGATTTATCCTATTTCTATACCAACAGAACAATTAATTCCTTTAGTTGCGGAATACGCCTACCATATAAATCCTCTGCGGCACTGGGCTCAAAAGCTTTACATTAGTGTCACGTTAGCGCCATTTTTTAGAAGATTTTTTTCTCGAACAAAATTACATATTACAAAAAAATCTAATCTGCCGTCAGAAATTTGTATCCTGCCTGGTAACCATTCAATTAGAGTTGTTGACTTACATTTGGATGAGTGTGTGGTGATAAGAAAGGACGGCTTTAGTGCTAGTAAACTAGCGAATACCGTTTCTGCTAGGTCAGCTTATCCAGATATGCCCGGTCCTAAAATTATCGACTCAAACATAGCTGATGGGTGGTACTTGGAAGAGCGTATTTTTGGGTTGCCGACCGATAGATTAGAGAGTGTAGAGCGAATCAACAAATCGCTGATGGCAACTAAAACTTTTTTGATGCAAATGTACCGTGACACTAATATTTCCGAGAAGTCGCTTGCATATATTGATAAAAAATTCAAAGCAATAGATGCCGCTATTGATTCTCTTCCAGCTTGTTATGAAGATTCAGATTTAGATTATATTAAAGAAACAAAATCTAGATTGGTTGAGATTAGTGTTAGCGTGCTAAAAGAGAATTATGTGGTGCAGATTTCGCAAACACATGGTGATTTACAGGCTGCTAATTTATTGGTCCCGACGTACGATAGTACTAGAGATGTATACATCATTGACTGGGAATATGCGGGAAAGCGATGTTGTCACTACGACTGGTTCGTTTATGGGTTGCGGTCGCGGTCGCCTAATGGGCTTGCATCTCGAATCGAATTCCTATTGAAATGCGACAGCCTTATGAGGTCGAAGATTGATTGGTACGATTTTTCGAAAGAAAGTTTTAGCAGAGTGAAGGTTTTAGTTGTTCTTTTCTTGATTGAAGATTTCTTATTTAGATTAGATGATACCAGCTTACCTAATCTATCTGAAATACCGGTCGGTTTTTTAAGCTTTATTGAAGAAGTTAGGATAATCTCGAATTTCGATTTTGACTAAAGGGGTGGTTTTAATATCAGTCACTTTTCTTGCGACGTCGATCCTGGAATCAAGCTATTTACACTTTGGCAGCCTCACATCCCTTTTGGTTTTAGCGGTTTTTATTTATTGGGAACCAAAAACTAGTTACAACTTCAGGTTTTTGATGATTTGTTAGGTAGTTGCGGCTCAATTACACTAGAACTTGTTAAGACAACCCTATTTTTGAAACTTTAATGCGAGTCTAATGAAGAATAACATCACTCAATTGATCATGCTAAATCAAATGGCTGGTCCATTATTTCGTGAGTTAGCGGAAGATCTTTCTGTGAAGTTTCCCAAGAAATCTGAGTTATATACAGGCCACCCAGACACACTAAAATTTATCGATCAAATTGAGACGCTGAAAATAACTAAGTCTCCTTTATATGATAGAAAATCTAAAATCACACGTATCCAATCTTGGCTATCGTATACATGGTTTGCTTTTTTTAAAATTATTGTTGCGCCAAAGGGAACATTAATATTCATAGTATCTAATCCTCCTTTACTAGGTCCGCTGGCTTGGTTTGTTAGTAAGATAAGACGTCTACCGTATGTTGTTTTAGTTTACGACATGCACCCCGACACTATGATAAGTTTTGGAGTGTTTAGAGAAGATTCAATTGCTGTTAGGGCTTGGCGCTTTATTAACAAGCATGTTTGGGAAGGAGCTTCTGCTGTATTCACTATTGGTGATGTTATGGCAGAGAAAATTTCAGAACAATTTGATGTAAATAAAACTCAGCTAAAACATGTCGGCGTCATACCTCCTTGGGCTGATACTGAAAATATCAAGCCAATTGAGAAGTCATTGAATCCACTTGCTAATGAGTTAGAGCAATTGGATTGCCTTACTGTTTTGTATTCTGGCAATATGGGCATTAGCCATGATATCGACAGTATGTTGAAAGCAGCTAAGTTAATAAAACACAGAGCGGACATCAAATTTCTATTTATTGGTGAAGGTGAAAAGTGGCTGCCAGCCTACGATTTTGTTGAAGCTGAAAGACTAACTAATGTCCAGGTATTGCCATTTCAGCCAGAAGCTCGCCTACCTTACACAATGGCATTAGGTGACATTTCTCTAGTGGCTCTAGATAAAGGTGCTGAGGGCCTCATGGTGCCGAGTAAGATGTATTATTACATGGCTGCAGGTTCTGCCGTTATCGGGATTTGTCAAGGCAGAAATGATCTTGCTCAAAGCTTGTCCAAGGGCGATTCTGGCTTAACAGTTCGTCCTGGAGAGTATAAAAAATTAGCAGAAAGTATATTATATTTGGCGGATAATCAGATTAAGCTGCAATATTTCAAAGATAACGCAAGAGCATCTAGTGTTTCTCACTTTTCTAGGCAAGTTTGTATGGAAAAGCTTCAAAAATCGTTAAAATCTATTAACCTATTACCCTAACAGCTCACAGGAAAGTCAATGCTGAAATTCAAACTAACTCCTGCGCAAAGATTCTTGTGCTTATCTATTCGTCATTGTGATTACCTAGAGAAAGATAAAATCAAACAAATGTATGATTCTATTGGTGATGACGTTCTTTTTTCTCAAGCAAAGCAAAACGGTGTTTCTTCAATTACAGGACATGCTCTGTCTATTGTTTTAGGTGAAGATAATGTACCTTCCCATTGGCTTGAAGAATACGAAGAAATCAATAAGCGAATTTCAAGCTATATGACTGAGCTTGAAAAGGTTGCTGGGTTATTGGATAAAAATGATATTCAATTATTGGCTTTAAAAAACAGCGGGATTACGAAAGGGCTCTACCCGTACTACGGATCCTGTCCCATGGGAGATTTAGATGTTTTAGTTAGTAAAACTGTTTTTAGAAGAGCCCATGCAATATTAACTGAAGCTGGGTACAAATTGAAATTCCGTTCACCGCTAGAAGACGATAACATTGACGCCGCTGAACACGGTGGGGGGGCAGAGTATTCGGTAACGTTAGATAACGGTGAACATCTATGGTTTGAGCTTCAATGGCGCCCTGTGGCAGGCCGATGGATCCAGCCAGAACAAGAACCTAAAGTTGATGATCTAATAAAAAGATCTAAGCCGGTTAATAACTCAAAAGTTAGATTGTTATCGCCGGAAGATAATCTACTTCAAGTTGCACTTCATACGGCGAAACATTCGTTTGTTAGAGCTCCTGGCTTCAGACTTCATACTGATGTTGATAGAATTGTAACCGTTGAAGACATTGATTGGGCTATTTTTACGACGAGAGTTTGCGAGTTAAAGACTAAAACAGCAGTTTATTTATCTCTAGAAATGGCTCGAGCTTTGTTAGGAACAAGAATTCCAGATGGAGTTTTAAACGCTTTGAAACCGAATGTTTTAAAAGTTAAGTTGATGAATGTTTGGTTAGAAAAGGTTGGCATATTTGAACCTGATGCGCCGAAGTGGAGCAAACTAGGATATATCATTTTTGTCAGTTTGTTATATGATGATTTTAGTGATTTCTTTAGTGGTATTTTTCCGCCAACCAGTCAAATGAAAGAGGACTATGACTTCGCTAATTCATTGTTATTGCCTTATTATCATAGTAAGCGTATTTTGAATTTACTTCTAAAACGAGCTAACACATAAGTTCTTGAATTTATCCCGGATATGATAATGTCCTTAAATACTGCAAAGAAAAAGCATGAGATATATAAGCTATGGTAAAAATTGATTTAATATCTCAAGAAACAGTTATGTTGGCCAGGAGTATATTTGGGTATGATTTTATCCCTCTTCATCGCCCAGTCTTTGAAGGCAATGAACGCCAATACCTAGTTGATTGTATAGACTCGAATTTCGTCTCTTCGGTTGGTGCAAAGGTAACCGAGTTGGAAGAAAAAGTAGCTGAATTCATAGGTTGTAAGCATGCAATAGCCACCGTAAATGGCACTGCTGCGCTCCATGTCGCAATTGAACTTGCTGGGGTCAAGCCTGGAGATGAGGTGATATCTCAGGCCCTTACTTTTATTGCCACGTGTAATGCGATCACTTATGCAGGTGCCAAACCGCTGTTTATTGATGTGGATATAGATACCATGGGCCTGAGCCCCACAGCGCTGAAAAGCTTCCTCGAAGATAATACTGAAAGGCGAGTGGATGGTACATTCAATAAACTCTCAGGAAGAAGAATATCTGCCTGTGTCCCCATGCATACTTTTGGATTTCCCTGTCGAATAGCGGAGATTGCCGAGATTTGTGCTGCTTGGAATATTGCTTTGATAGAGGATGCGGCTGAGTCCTTGGGCAGTTATGTAGGCGCTGGACATACAGGTACTTTCTCTTCCATGGCCACGCTGAGTTTTAACGGTAACAAGATAATTACGACAGGTGGGGGAGGTATGATTATCACTGATGATCCTGAACTGGCAAGCCGAGCAAAGCACATCACTACGACAGCAAAAGTTCCTCATCCATATGAATTCGTGCATGATGAGGTAGGTTATAACTATCGCATGCCTAATCTGAACGCAGCCTTAGGTTGCGCTCAGATGGAGCGTTTAGATGAATTTTTGACGACAAAAGCTGAGTTAGCTGATCAATGGGGTGCCTTTTTTGATAAAAAAAATGTTTTTTTTGTTAAGGCGATTGATGGAAACAAGGCAAATCATTGGCTAAATGCAGTAATTTTAGAATCTAGGAAAGACCGTGATGAATTCTTAAAGTTGACTAATGAAAATAATGTTATGACTCGCCCGATTTGGACGCTGATGTCCAGACTCCCAATGTTTAAAGATTGTCAAACAGACGGTCTTAAAAACTCTCTTTGGCTAGAAGATCGAGTGGTCAATATACCCTCAAGTGTTCCTAATGGAGCCTTGAAAAAAACCGGATAAGTAATTGTTGCTATGGATATATTAAAGCTAATTGGTCGAACGGCTCCGCTTTTTGAGGAAGATATTTCTAATAGAAGTAAAGAATTAAAAGAGTTGGTTTCAAATAGCCGCTTTTTGGTGATAGGTGGTGCGGGCTCTATTGGCCAGGCTGTTACGCGTGAAATATTTAAAAGGAATCCTCTAGCGCTTCATGTTGTCGACATCAGTGAAAACAACATGGTGGAACTTGTAAGAGATATTCGGAGCACTCTTGGCTACATTGATGGTGATTTTCGCACCTTCGCTCTCGATTGCGGTAGTAATGAGTATCGAGCACTTATGAATGCTAGTGAATGGTATGACTATGTTCTCAATCTTTCAGCACTCAAGCATGTGCGAAGCGAAAAGGATCCTTTTACGTTGATGCGTCTTATTGAGGTAAATATTCTTAATACTATCAAGACGGTTCAAATGGCTAAAGCGCAGGGGGCTAAGAAGTACTTTTGCGTATCCACCGACAAGGCCGCAAACCCAGTTAACATGATGGGTGCAAGTAAGCGCATCATGGAAATGTTTTTGATGCGTGAAAGTGAGTCAATGGGCATTTCTACTGCTCGGTTTGCTAATGTCGCGTTTTCTGATGGTTCACTCCTGCATGGATTTAACCAACGTTTTGCTAAACGACAACCTATTTCAGCACCAAATGATGTCAGGCGTTATTTTGTGACCCCCCAAGAATCTGGAGAGCTTTGTTTGATGTCGTGTCTCCTTGGTGATAATAGAGATATCTTTTTCCCAAAGCTAAGTGAGCAACTTCACTTGACCACTTTTTCTGATATTGCTGAGCGCTACATAAAAAACTTTGGATATGAGCCTTATCAGTGTTCAACCGAGCAGGAAGCAAGAGACCGATCTGATGAATTGATCGCATCTAAGCGTTGGCCGTGTTATTTCTTCAAATCAGACACCTCAGGCGAAAAAGATTTTGAAGAATTTTATACTGACAACGAAATTCTGGATATGGATCGGTTTCAGAATTTAGGGGTAATTAAAAACGAAGCTAATTTCAGTTCGACTATACTGGATAATTTCTTAGAAGTGATTTATGAACTCCGCGCCCAAACAGTTTGGGAAAAGGCACCAATAGTTGATCTATTCAACCAGATGATTCCTGACTTTGATCACAAAGAGACAGGTAAGTACTTAGATGGGAGAATGTAAATATGCAGCGGATCTTCGATATTGTTTTTTCGGGTATTGCTCTAATTTTTCTTTCACCTCTTTTGCTGCCTTTGATGTTTTTTTTAAGAGTGACCGGAGAGGGAGAAATTTTCTTCCCACAGAATCGAGTCGGGCGAGACCATAAAAGTTTTAAGCTCTATAAATTTGCTACTATGCTCAAAGACAGTCCCAATATAGCAACGGGGACTGTCACTGTCCACAATGACCCGCGTATCCTGCCTATGGGAGGGTTTCTTCGTAAAACCAAAATCAATGAATTACCCCAGCTAATCAACATATTCAAAGGAGATATGAGTGTTGTTGGGCCTCGACCACAAACACAACGTTGTTTTGATGCTTTCCCTGAGTCGGCGCAAAATGACATAGTAAATGTAAGGCCTGGGCTTTCTGGTATAGGGTCAATCGTTTTTAGAAGTGAAGAGAATATGATGCATGCAAATGCAGATCCTGATCGATTGTATGATGATGTGATAATGCCTTATAAGGGCAAGTTAGAGAGTTGGTATGTTCGCAATAACTCAGTATGGAATTACTTTTTATTAATTGTCCTCACTATTTTCGTGATACTTAGTCGGTCTACTCACTTAATTTTCAGATGCTACTCTTCATTGCCGAGGCCTCCTGCGGCCTTAAATACTTTTATTTCAAGTGACTACTATGAGTGATGTGCTATTGACTTATGGCTGGGTAAGATCCTCATACAGTGCTCTAAGAAACTTAAGTAAGAATGACATTTCGGTTACGGTATCCGATAGTACTGATTTAGGTATGTGCCAGTTTTCTAGATTATCCTCAGGCTTTGAAAAATATACCTCACACTATCAAGACGAAGATAAATTTGTTTCAGACATTTTAAAAATTTGTTCTGATCACAAGATAAAACTTATATTTCCATCACATAATGAAACAGAAATCATTGCGCGGCATCGAGATAAGTTCGATAGTAGTTTAGTCGCTTTGATTCCTGATGAGGCGCAGTGCCGAATTTTTAATAATAAAAGCGATTCTTATGATCTGGCGGCTGATTTAGGCGTGCCTGTTGCTGAGCGAATACACTACTCCGACCCTAGTAAAATCACTGAAATTTTGAATGATGCGGGGCTAGTGAAAACAGTAATTAAACTTCTTACTGGAAACAGCGGGAAAGGGGTTTTTTATGGCGACAATCCTAGACACACACAATCAATTGTCGAAACTTTAATTGATCAGTATGGTTTGGACGAAAGTCGCTTTCCTCAAGTAGAACGCTATGTTGAAGGCGACGGTTACGGTTGTTCAGTCTTGTATTGGCGCGGTGAGCATATTGCCCAGTTCACTCACAAACGGCTAAGAGACAAAATTGAGACTGGTGGTACAAGTACTTTTCGTGAAGCGTCAGTGCATAAGGGTATTGAAAATGCGACTAAGAAGATTTTTGATGCGGTTGGCTGGAATGGCCTGGCCATGTGCGAATTTAAGGTTTGTCCAAAAACAGGGCAATTTTGGTTTATAGAGGTTAATCCTCGTATGTGGGGATCGATTTCGTTAGCGATTGAGTCCGGCGTTGAATTTCCTTATTTGGCTTGGCTGTGTGCTAGTAATAGCCCTGCGGCAGCTATTAAATACCATTCAGACTCCAAGATAGCCTCTAATTGGACAGCCCGATGGTTGCTAGGAGATATCTTTTTAGTACTGGGGCATCTATCAAAACTAAACTTTAAGGCAGTAAGAGATATTTTAGTTGAGGGAAAGGCAAATTCTATTGACGACTTCTTTTGGGACGACCCGTTCGTTTTCTTTGGAGAGATCTTGGCTTACCTTAAAACAGCTATTATAAACAGGAGTATCAATGCGTCTGAAAAAGGTATGATAGGGTGAATAACGTTATTCTTCTCGATTTTGATGGAACAATAACCTCCAGAGATACAACTAAAATTTTATTAATTGAGCTGTTATTGTTACGCCCCTGGCGAATAGTTGGTGTAGCTTGGTTTCTTTTTAGGATGGTTTTTTCAACTTATGCTGGCAGTAAGCAGCGGCAGAAGAATAATGCTGTTGGCCACTTAATTAGCGGGTTAACAGATGGCGATATGACTCGTGCACTAGGCCAGTTTAGAGACAAAGTTAGAACTCTTTATCGACCTTTAATGCTTGAAAAGATCAACGAGTCTATCGAGAACCGCACTTCGATATTAATAGTAACTGCCTCACCAAGTTTCGTGATTAGCCACTGCGTTTCTGATTTACCCGTCACCGTTATAGGAACCCAATTCAAAAAAAGAGGTGATTCTTATTGTAGGCAAATAGTAGGTAAAAATTGCTATGGTGATGAAAAAGTAAATCGAATTAAGTCCTGGCGACAAGATAAAGGCATAAATTACAGTTTTACTGAAGCCTGGAGTGATCATTTTTCAGATTATCCGATGTTAAAAATGGCAAAGCAGCGTTATTGGATTGGTGGGTCGGCACTGCGAGAAATAGTCAATCTAAATGATCCCTCCGGCAACTTTGTATTTTGTGAGTATTGAGTGTTGAGTGTTGAGTATTTGAAGCCGTTGTGACTAATTAGTCAGTGATATGTTAATAATTTCGAGTTAGTTAAATAGGCCAAATCAAAGGCAAATCATCCTGCACACGCTCATTCTCTGTATGCATGAAGAGAGGGGGAATGAGTTATAGAAAGACTACCAAGTAGTTGAATCATTCGGACATAAAGACTCATCTAGGAAAGACGTGGTGTGCGACTGGTTATCAAATATCTACTTTTTTACATGAAAGCTGCACTGTCTTGCTATTAGTTTTCCCACAATGCTTTTACCGGAAAGATATGAGTCTAAATGACCAAGCATCGAGTTTTCCGACGCTCCCAAACGATACCCTAAGTCTGGTGTGAAGAGTAATTCTGAATAACGCACATTAACACTATGATTGAATACCTGCTCAACACAATCTAGAACCTCTTTGTTAATTCTACGCAAAAAGAAAGCACCCGCGACTTTGCCAATAACATGGTAGTTTCTTTGGAAAAGTTTATAAATTACCCTAATAACTGCCGCATTATTTAACCCATAATCCCAATAAACTCCTTTTGATTTGAGAACCCTGTATATCTCAGAACATACTGTATTATAATCAGGCATATGCTGGGTAGTCTGCACACTCCAAACCCCATCAAATGTTTGTGCATCAAACTGCAAAGAACAAGCATTGCCATGAACTAACAAAACCCTCTCCTTGGAGATTCCTTCTATTAGAATATTTTGTGCATGAACTAGGTTTTCGCGAACTAAATCGACTATAACGATAGTCAACGTACTCACGAGATGACACAGCAGTTCGCAGCGCTTTTTCTTCTAATTGTTCCGCATAGTTAGTTACTTCACCATAAATACCATCTGGATGTAACTTTAAATTTCGGAGTAGCTTATTTGCTTCTGTCAAGGTGAGGACTACCTTATTTCTTTGCACATTGTATCTTACGACTAAAGTGGGGAGTGTGCTTGATTTGACACTCTTTTGAGTTCCTCTGACCAATCGTAAGCAAGGTACTCAGATTTCTTCGCAATCTTGCTAAGTACCTTTTCTAACATATCCGACCTACGCTCATCTCTCCACCAAGAGGACACATCATAATTTATGGCGCTTACCTCTTTTACTGCGGACTCGATAGAATAATGGATAATCGACACGCTATGTAACATGCTAATAATTTCATTAAATCCAGCAGTGAAATCATAGTCATCCTTATCTATAAAGATGATTGTAGGTACACCAATCACCAAAGACTCAAGCCATGTAGTTGATAAATGGTCCACAATAAAAAGTTTGCTATGGCTTAAGCTGGTTCTGAAATTAACATTACGGTCGTCAAAAAGCACCGAAGGATGTTTTTTTCTCCAAGACTCTTTATAACGCTTCGAATCATTGCTTTTCTTCAATTCTCCCACTCTTATATAAAGCAATTCTCTTACATCTTGAGGTAGCTGCTCATAAAAAGAGAACTGATCAGACAAATACCGATCTCGATTATAGGGGTCGTCAGGAATCCCACCAAATTCCCGTAAAATTGTGCGCATAGAACTTGATGCAAACAGAATTCTTTGAGAATCATTGTAGAGTTCGACATCGCGTTCGTGGCCGAAAAATTGCGGCAATACCGGCATAGACTTTATTTGAGAGTCATCAAGACGATAGGTTGGATGCTTCCAACCCCAAGAATAAAACACATCGCTTGGAGCCCTTTCGATAAAATTGTCCCCACTCCTCCAAGAAAGACCGTACGTTCCACCATGTTGCAGATTCAATACTTTAGTTCCATCTTCTGAGCATTTCGCAACCCAATGCTTATATGACTCATACCGATAATACATTTCAGTGGTCGAAAGTATTGCTGCAGGTTTCGAAATATACCTTTCGCCTAACCGATTTAATGTTTTATAGCCCTCCACAAAACAAACTGGAATGTAATAGGGCAATAAGCTGTTAACTAGATTTAAGAATTGTTCTTCAACAGGTTTAACTCTTAATTTCAGTCTCATTGGTACGTTTATACTGGAACTAAAAAGCTGATAATTATCATGCAAAGGCTTTATTGGCCTTATCCCAGGAAAGTAGCGGAAAACCCTAAGCTGGAATATCAAGGGCATCGCTGTAAAGGAGACTGTTATAGATTTATTTGTTGTTAACGCCCCTGAAATATAATTAAAAATAATCGCCTTTAAATGTGCGTAATCAAATTTATAATCATTATCTGGTTCTGTATTCGTGAATGAATGCTCATCTATTGCATTGCACCCGAGCAAAATATCACTTAATAATTGCTGATTAAAATCGGGGTTAACGGATAGCTGAATAGATTCGTAGCTGTCTCTTGGCACAATCCTACTGCCAACTTCTGGTACATCATCTTCAGTACGGTATGAGAGCAAACACTTCCTATCGTAAACTATGCAACAAAAATGATATAACCACGGCCCCAACAATATATGCCAATAACGTTGACTATAGTTGACACCGTGAATAGTATTTAAGTTTTTTGTGACGACAGGTAATAAGGCCAGGCATGTGTCAATAATGACCTCAGTAGCCTGATGTCTTTGTTTTAAATCAACACACCAGCCTAATTTGTCTTCCTTGCACCTGGCAACGAGTTTTTTATAACTAAGCAATAGAACCCTCTTCTCTGGTTGAAGATTACTCAAAATTCCGAACTTCTCTGGCAATAGTTACATATTTTGTTAAGCTCACCCGATCGCAATCACTATTTCCCAGTTTGATTGAACGAATCCAATTCTGATAGCAATTTACAATTTCAAATTTTGGGAAAAGTTTTTTATGGAAGTTAGGACCAAGAAGAGTAGCGTCGCTCATTTTTTTAGACATTTCACTGATTTGGATCAACATTCGGTCAACAATCCTGCATCACACAAAACATTCACTTCAGAACACAGCTCCCAAATAGGTCTATTCAATAAACTCGCTATCTCTAACAAGTCAACTGTACCATCAGAGTATGCCAATAGATTCATTCGATCTTCAATCGTTGCGTAACTTTTAGCTTTACTTAAATTGGGGTAGAGGTTTCTTTTTCCTAGCTGCGGTTCGCAACAGTGAGTAACTCTATAAGTCTTGTTTGTTTCTATGGCTTCGATAGATCTTTTTAATGCCGTCAACCCACCTAAAAGACCCGAGGGTGTAACAAAATCTAAGTTATCTAGAGAGGTGTGATACTCATCGTATTCGTGATATTTACTCCTCAATATCGAAGCCACTGGAAGGTCTACCCCAGGGCTACAGTATTGCCTCTCGTCGCTTCCCCTATCTAGAAAGCTATATTCAATAAATTCAGGGAAAATATGCTTAAGAGCATGTTTTGCAGCTCTATCGGCTAGGGTGTTTCCCTTTCGAGACGGCAAATACGAATATGTTCTGTCATCGCCGATACAAGTTAAAACAAAACCAGCAATTACCTTGTCCTTCAGATGGTGAAAGTTTTCACTGATATAATAGATACTCCCAATTGTTTCTGGAACAAAAACAAACCGGTAGCTATATTGCGTATCGAACGAATTTATCCATTCTGCTAGAAATGTGGCCACAACGGGCCCTGATAACTCATTATTTGCCATAGAAGGATGGCAAATATAAGTTGAAATTAACACTTCTTCTTTGGATTTGCCTGGTACTAATAAGTCGCCATAGGTCATGTGACCAAGCTTTTTTTCGCTATCAACAAAAGCCCTATACTTTCCCGGCTTTAATGATTTTCTTTGTCTATCTGAAATACAAAACCCCCAATCATCTTTATAATACGAAGTGACATAGGGAATCGCATCAGGCATATGTTCAATAGAATGTAATTTCGTTTGCAACTCTTCCAGAGATAGAGTCTGGTCAACTGGAATTGAATAACCTACTACATGTAGATTATTCGAGGCAAAATCTACAATTTTCTTACCATCTGGCCCCTCAATATATGCTTCTGTAATACCCCACTCCTCGGGCACCTCCCAGTCAAAACACTTGGTACCAGTCGGAACTTCATGAATATTTAGGTCAGGCATATATTCGCTGAGAATTTTGAATGTCTGCCTAACTCCCTCGCCAGTTAGACTCCTATTTAGAGGAAATAAACGAGTGCATAATCTATGCATCTCAATGCCTTTATTGGTGTTCATATTAAAAGTTTTCCCTATGAGTTCTCTGCAAGGCCGTTAGAATCATAAAATTAGATTTGACCAAAGAAGAAAATCTTGGCTTGTCCAATCTATTAGACACAGAAATGGATATCTTAAAGTTGTTGATTATTCCGTCCACGCTTAACTCAGTGCCAACAGGCTGGAGAGAATCGAAAAAGCCTCTATTTCGATACAAAGACATACTATCTTTCTCAATGCTAAATCCCATCATGCTATCTCCCTTCATGTCACATAAGGGGTCGTTCGAAACAAAACAATATCTCGTATAAACCGAGAAAATCCACTCACTAAATCTCTGGGTTTTGGGTCGAATACCTAAAACTAAATCAATTCCGTCTGAGAGCTTGGCAATAAATTTGGGCTATACTGTCCACCGCGTCGCAGGATATAATAGCCTCTGCGCCCCGTCAACTTCTAACGTTTGGCTGAGCAAAAACTCTCCTTTAAACCATTGCTATATCTGTTCCATAGGTTTTGATGGGGTGCAGAGGCTATTATATCCTGTGACTTTATCGGCGGAGCTCTGCTTAGTCTTTAGAGAAGTATTAAGGGAGAGTGTATTCGGCTAAATCGATTCAAAACCCGTGATGAAATATTTATCGCAATCGCGAACTGGATGGATTTCTATAATGGTAAACGTATGCATTCGGCACTTAGCTATCAAGCGCCGAGGGAGTATCAAAAAAAATTGGCAGCATAGGTTGTCTTGGGAACTTTTGGGGTAGCCTTGTTGGGCTATGTCAGCGGGCTAATTCTAATCATGAGCAATCAATGGTTCTTTGTTTTCCTGGCTCAATGTGCTCTATACGCACTAATTTTTAACCATAAGTAAGGCAAAAATAAACCTTAACAAAAGCGGAACTCTTCACAATTGCCTTATAATATATTTGTAATACCATTCATTTGTGTTAACTTGTTCATGGAGTGAACAAGCTTGAAAGGGTGGGCACTTCATTGAAAATTAAATACATAGCTAGTGCTTCAATTTTCATCAGAGTCCATGTAGAATGCGCCCAAAGGATAGTTTGCTACTTGGAACTTTATTTTCGAAATAAAACAGAAAGAGTGATAACGAGCAGTCGCGAACCAGATGGATTTCTATAATTGTAAACGTTTGCATTCGGCACTTGGCTATTAAGCGCCGAGGGAGTACCAAAACAAATCGGCATCATGGGTGTCGGAGCAGAGGACTTAAATGAAAATTAAATACATAGCTAATGCTTCAATTTTCTTAGAAGGAAAAAACACAAAAGTTTTGTTTGATCCATGGATTACGTTTGATAATCATTCGGACTCTAATTATTACAATTTTCCTGAAAACAGATATTCAAAAAAAGAAATAGCTGATTTAAATCCAGATTTTATTTATATCTCACATTCTCACCCTGATCATTTGGATGAAATAACATTAAATTTATTTAATAAAAATACTCCAATAATAATAGCAGATTTTGCAAATGCTTATTTAAAAAGAAACCTGAATGACATTGGTTTTAATAACATTTTGTTCTCTAAAGACAATAGAGTGCAAATGAATAAAAACGATTTTTGTTACTTAGAGCCTGCTGCGACAACTCCAGAATTAGACTCTATATCTTTTTTCCAGATAGATGATTATAAAATCATAAACTTAAACGATAATGTCTCTAATTTTGAGCAAGGCGAAAGGATCTCAAAAAAGTTTGGTGATATAGACTTGGCCTTTTTACCTTATTGTGGTTTCGGTCCATATCCAATGAGTTATGATAGTTTAGATAAAAACCAAAAAATAAAAGTCCACAAAGAAAAAGTAATCAAAGCTCAGGATAACTTTGTTAAGTATATCGAAAAAATTAATCCCGATTATGTGATCCCTTTCGCTGGAGAGGTACTGATGGGAGGGCCTCTTAAGGCCCCAGTTTATAGATATGATGGGTCTGGTATAGGGAAAAAGCAAGACTGTGTTGACAATGCAAAAAAGAAATTAAATTTTAATTACGTGCTAATGTCCCCTGGATGCGCTTTTGATTTCACGCAAAAGAAATTTAGTGGAAAATTCGTTGATAATGACTTCAAAGAAAATGAAAAATACTTGTTAGAAATTTCTGAAAAAAGGGGACAGTTTGAAAAGGGTGGGGGTTTTCATATCTCAGAAAAATTTCAAGTAAATCTGACAAGAAGTTTACATAAAGCTTTATTTAATCTATCTCAGAGCAGGTTAAAAAGAGAGCTTCCAATCCCCAAAAGAAGAGTTTTTTTGGATATTGCTGAACAAGAGCATCTTTATGAGCTGGACTTAAACAACGGTAAAGTTGTTAGATTTTTAAAAACTGAAAATTTAGGGGAAGAATTTGAGATATTTAAAATGAATTATTCAATGCTGGTAGCCCTGTTAACAAGGCACGTCACATGGTCAAATATTGAAGAAGATATTCATTACTATAGAAAACCAGATGTTCATGATTCAAATCTTGAGTTTTTGATGAATTTTTTAGCACTTTAGGAACTTAAAATGGCAGAAATACTAAAAAGTAGATACATGGAGAATGAAAGAAATAGAAAAGTGTCGGCAAAAGAAATAGATAATGCAGAAAGACTTCTATTTACATTTAATTCAGCATTAGAATTATTCTATAACACAAAAATCGATAAAGACTCTAAGGTAATTGATTTAGGTTATGGCGACGGAAGTTTTCTGAAATCTCTAGAAAAAAATGAAATTGAATGCAAAGGGTATGATTATGATACGGTAAACTTTGAAAACGGAGAAATTCCAGAAATTGCAAATAGTTTAGATTTTATTACAAGCAATTCTGTAATAGAACATCTGAATGATGCTACTAATCTTTTAGAAGAAGCATTTAGAGTTTTAAAACCTGGTGGCAAATTAATTTTAATAACACCTAATTTTTTTTACGATTACAAAAATTTCTATGATGATCCAACACATGTGAATCCATTCACTGTTGAAAAATTAGAAACAATGTTAGAGATGAGTGGGTTTAAAAATATAAACGTTTTGCCTTGGATAGTTATGAAAAGTCCTGGTTTGTGGAAAATTCCATTTAGTTTTTTCTTTGCAAGATATTGTTTAATTGCGAGAAATGATACACGGTTTCCGATCCCTAAGTTCTTAAGAGGACAGACTAAGGTAATGTTTTCAATTGCCGAAAAAAGTAGATAGGAACTCCAAAGAACCGAAAAATTTACTAACAGGGTGAGGAATAATGATTAGTTTAGGTGATAAAATTCAGGACTTTCTGGAAAATACATTGCTAATTGGAGCCATCGAGAAAGACACGGCTCTGATTGATGGTGGCTGCATCGATTCAATACAAATTGTGGAGCTGTCAATGTTTATTGAAGAAACGTGCGACGTGACATTGGTCGCAGATGATATGCAAGTAGAAAATTTTGCATCAATTGATGCAATAGTGGCATTTGTATCTCAAAAACGGGAACTTGTTTCCTAGAGGACTTTGCTCAGATGGAAAAACTAACGCAATCTAATTTGATTGCTGCGCTGGAGCGGGTAAACATTTCCAAAGGCGACAAACTGCTTGTCCATAGCTCAATCATGGCATTCGGGCGTCCAGAAAAAGGTATTAGTACCTTTATTTCTGCGCTCCAAAGCGTGGTTGGTCCGAAAGGCGTTGTTGCGGCTCCAACGTTCACCTTTCGATTTGTAGAGGAAGGCCAATATAGTCATGCTGAAACGGCATCTGTCGGAATGGGCGCACTAAATGAAGCGCTTCGCAAGCAAGAGGGAGCAATCCGCTCCAACCATCCTATTCAATCGGTTACTTTTTTAGGGCCGGTATCGGATAAATTTGCCCAGGATAGACCTTTTTCAGCGTATGAATCAGGTGCGACGTTTGACTTGATGGCGAAACAAGGCTTCAAGATTTTGTTGTTGGGGGTGTCTCCCAAATACATTTCTCATTCCCATTTGTCAGAGGAAAGGTACAAGGTCCCATACCGGTTTATGAAAAAGGTAAAGGGAAGCGCTATTTTCGCAGGTTCCATGAAACCAGCAAAGAGTGTTTGGGGTTTTTATGCGCGATATCTTGATTTAGATACTTATCCGGAGAAGGAAGATGTCATCGTTCGTGAGCTACAGGTAGGGAAAAAATGGCATCAAACATCACTGAATGGTGCGGCGATTGGGTGTGGGTATGCGCAGGATTTTGTGCGTTGTCTTGATGAAAAACTGGATATAAATCCTTATTGGATGCTAAAAAATCAGAGTATGGCCAAAGAATACTGTTCCACCAAGGTGACTCATGAAGACTGAAAAGACCTCACCGAGAGTTTCCTTTATTGATGAAGCTCCCCATCTAATGGCTAGTACGGAACATGCGCTTAAAGAAGCGATTTCCATGGGTCAAGTATCCTTAAGTTACGATTTTCTTGATAAGGCGATTAATGGTGCTTGCCATCGGCTTCGGGATATTGAAAGCCTTGGTGCCCATGACCGGGTTGCTCTTTATCTTCCAAATTCACCAGAGTTGATTGTGTATATCATGGCGGCGCTTCGGTTAAATATCACCGTCATTCCAATCAATACCAAATATCATCCCGCTACTGTCTCCTACATCGTGGAGGAAAGTGAGGCAAGACTGGTGCTGACGGATGTCAGGGGTTCGAAATTGTTCGAGTCTCAGCATGTAAGTATTGTCGATGGCCTTTCATTTTCTGCTGACACCATATGGGCTGAAGATAAAGCATCCGACGACTTAGCTTTAATTTACTATACATCTGGGTCAACAGGGCGCCCAAAAGGAGTCATGACCAGCCATAAAAATCTGTTATTGGGGGCAGACAGCATGTTTCGCTATTTGAACCTGAAAACAGACGACAAATTGGCTGCTATATTGCCTTTAGCTTTTGATGCGGGCCTAAATTTTGTTCTTTCAGGATTGTATGTTGGTGCGCAAATATCCTTTGTTTCCTATCTCTTGCCAAAGAGCTTGATCAAGACGCTACGGGAAGCCAACATTACTTGTTTATTGCTGGTGCCGTCAGTGTATCAGCAAATCATGCCTCATATTGATGCGCCGTTACCTGCCCTTCGAATATGTGCGTCGACGGGGGGGACGATGCCTACGGAAACGGTGGATGCCCTGTTAGCGATACATCCCCGGTTGTTGTTCTATGTCATGTATGGCTTGACAGAGGCATTTCGCTCGTCCTTTCTGTCTCCTGCTGATTATCCCCAAAAGAAAGGTTCTATTGGAAAAGCCATTCCACATGCCGAAGTGTTTGTGATCAATAGGGATGGCGACGAATGCGAGCCAAATGAACAGGGTGAAATTGTGCATTGTGGACCTCTTGTAGGCCTGGGTTACCTGAATAATGCGGAAGCCACAGCGGCTCGCTACCGTGCTACGCCGTCATATTCGAAATATTATGAGCTGCACGACCGTTGTGTGTACTCGGGAGATGTGGGTTGGAAAGATGAAGATGGCTTTCTTTATTTTGTGGGCAGAACCGACAGAATGATTAAATCCAATGGGTTCCGCATTGCTCCTGATGAGATAGAGCAAGCAGTTACGGCGCACACATCATACGGTTTGTGTTATGCACTGGGCGAGAAACATCCGGTCCACGGGCAAATTGTTGTGATTATTGTAGAGTCGGACGAAACCCCTGAGCTGAAGAGAATCCAACAGGAGCTGCGCCCCCATATCTCTGGATTCATGATTCCGGAAAAGGTGATGCAAGTGAGCAAGATGCCGCTTAATTCCAATGGGAAGGTGGATGAAAAAGCGCTGCGCAATGCACTGGGGCTTTCATCATGACCTTTGATCGCCATCACCCATCTGGTTATGCACCTTTTGAAGCGGCTGAATTTGGTCCTATATACCTACCCGATAACAATGTACTGGAGCTTTCATCATGACCTTTGACCGTCATCACGCCTCTGTTTATGCACCTTTTGAAGCTGCTGAATTTGGCTCTATACACCTACCCGATAAATTGAGTTTCATTTCAGAAGCAATGGATAAAAGTAGTGAACCTGTTTTTATTTATAGTAAGTGTATTGTAGAGCAGCGTATCGCCCTTCTACGGAACATTTTGCCTGTGGAAATAGGTATCCATTATGCGGTGAAGTCGAATCCATTTGCGCCGTTACTTTCATTTATTGCTCCGCTTGTAGACGGCTTTGATATCGCTTCGGGTGGTGAGCTGAAGCGCTTGATCGCTGCAGAACTGGCGGATCAACATGTCTCATTTGCGGGTCCTGGAAAATCAGAGGAAGAAATTTCATTGGCACTGGATCACGGTGTGGTTTTGATCGCGGAATCCAGTTACCAACTTGCGACGATCAACCGACTTGCAGCCTTTAAGGAGATGCAGGCGCCTGTGATGGTTCGGATCAATGACCATCAGCAAGTATCAGGAACAGGCTTGTCCATGTCAGGTGCCAATAGTTTTTTTGGGATCGATAAGGACGAATTTTCAGCTATTGTCCCCGCCTGGACAGCCAGATTCCCTCACTTGTCGTTTACTGGCCTTCACCTGTTCCACGGGTCTCAAAACCTGAACTTGGAGGCACTTCAGGCCAGTCTGATGCAAACTGCGGATCTGATTTCGAACATTGATGTTCCGAATAAACCTGAAATTATTAATATTGGCGGCGGGTTGGGAATTCCCTATGCGCCGAAAGATCGGCCACTTGATGTAGGCCGACTTAAGGATGCCTATGCCCGTGTAGTCGATGGTATAAGGACCAGATTCGGAGATGTGAAGATTTGCACTGAGCTGGGACGGTTTATTTCAGGCCCAGCCGGACTTTATGTATGCCGGGTTTTGGATAAGAAATCCACTGCTGGAAACACGTTTATTGTGACGAATGGTGGATTACATCATTTCTCTGCTGCGACGGGTAATTTCGGTCAGGTGCTAAAAAAGAATCACCCCATTTGGCCGTTGCACCCAAATCTAGATGCTCCCGACCAGAGTGTTACGATTTCTGGAAGACTGTGTACCCCGATAGATGTCTTTGCTAAAGGAGTGACATTACCTCCCTTAGAAATAGGTGATGCACTCGTGTTTTTTCAGGCGGGTGCATATGGGCCAACTGCGAGTCCAGGGGAATTTTTATCGCACCCAGGCTGCCGGGAGATTTTGGCCTGACAGCACGGGTATTCGGCAAGAAATTTCCTAGACTCAAGCCATATTAAGGTCCTGTCGCAAACTCTGTACCCCGTCAACACCTATAGCACTGGTTTATGTGTTTTTATCATTAACTGCTCCAGTTTCTTAGGTATTTCATCGCAGTCGAATCCGTCTGCCAGCCCCCTCTAAGCATTATCCTTTCCAACGGCTCACCTTTCTCTAATAGATCAAGCGCTGCGCCCACTCTAAATGAATGGCCGCTAAGTGGCTGTTCTATTGAAGCCGACTTTAAGTTCTTTTGCAGTGCCTTCAAAAGGGTACTGACGCTTGCAGGATTGAGACTATTTCCTATATGTCCGTGGCAGTTGATGGACCTTAGGATATAGCCTTCGTTTCCTGCTATATCACTCCATCGGTCTAATAAGTGCAACAGTTCCTCGCTGATCGGTAGTACTTTGCCTGTTCCATATTGATCCGTTTTGGAGAAGTTGAGCCTGATAAAAGGTTTGCCGTTGGGAGCTTGGGAGATGTCTTCAAATTTAAAGGCGCAGAGTTCTGATCGTCGACGCATGGTTTCGTAGCCGAGTCTTAGTAGGACTTGGTTCCTTAAACCCCTTATGCTGTCATCGCAGGTGCTAAGTAGCTTGTTGAGTAGTGGTTTGGTGAGAGGAGTGGCTTGCTGCTGGGCGCGTCCAATTTTGCGGTGCATTCGCTTGATGGCAAGTATGACCTCTGGCTGGTTGGTGGGGTCGTAGTTTTTGGAGAGTTTTAGTATCGTGCCCAGGCTGTTTATTCTTCTGCGGATGGTGGCACTTTTGTTTATATTGCTAAGGTAGTCGACATAAAGCGCCATAGTTTCTACTGACGCTGGTATAGGGCCTAGTTTATTTTGCGAGCACCAGGTTTGGTATTGAATAAAATCAGATCGATAGGCCCTGATTGTATTTTCAGCAAAGGCGCCATCAAACTTGGCTAAGATATCATCAATCATGGTATGATCTCTAAACTAATAAGCTATAAATATATACTAATAGTATATAAAAGTAAACTAATATGATATCTGTATGTCAAATAAAGGCTGGCCGGGTGATGCTGGGCTGGAGTGCTGTCGAGCTTGCCGAGCGCGCTGGAGTGTCGTCGGCGACCATTAAGAAGTATGAGGCGCAGACTGGAATACCTAATGCAAATACACGAATTCTTAGTGCGGTTAAGTCGGTTTTAGAATCGACCGGCATTGAATTCACCGGCGATCCGTTGGTTAATCCTGGTGTGACTCTGCGTATCAAGCGCGACGACTAGATTCTAGCTGGTGCATATTTTAGTTTATGCGTTACCATAGCCACTGCAGTATCGATTTGGATGCTTTTATGTCTGTTGATAATAAAGTCAGTTCGCTTTTACCGTTACTATCCAGCCCAAGGCTTTTGCCTGATGAATCAGAGGCTGAGTTTGAATCTGGGTTACAGAGTCTTTTATCCGAACTAGACAATCCCTCACCCTTGGCAGTTGTGCTGATCAGCCAGCTTAATGAGTGCCTGTGGTGGATTAAGAGGCATGCGGCGGATAAGGAGCTGCTGCTCCACGAGGCGATGGCGAGGCTTTTGTCCAAGGCGGGTAGCTATAGTGAGACTTATGACAACCGGAAAGTCTCAGAGGCCCTTGAGCATTATTTGGATGGCAGCGCAGACAAGGATGAATCGGCATGGATTGATGAAATCCTCGTCGAGTCGAAGCTTGCTCTTCCCGATCTTCGCATTAGGGCCTTTAAGGATGCGGCCAAGCACATCAAGATGGTGGATGATCTGATTCACCGCCAGCACCAAACGATGAGGCATCTTCAGCGGAGCATCGATTCCATAGACTATAAGTCACGCCTGATTAAGCGTATGGATCTTGAGCTGGCAGCACTTGAGTCAAAGCAGTCTGTGAAGGGGGCCTGACCCTTGATGCCAAACCATCGTAGGAACCTTGCAAATCGCTGCAATGCACTTAAATCAACCGGTCCGCGATCGGTGGCGGGTAAGCGTGCTAGCAGCCAAAATTCCCGTAAGCATGGCCTAAATAGTGCCCCCGACTTTGAATCATCCCTTGAGTATCAGGCGCTTATCGATCTCATCGCGGAGGAGGGGTTCTCTGCCTTTGTCTGTGCGGATATTGCCGCGGGACTCCTTAATTATCGACGGGTAATGGATGCCTACTACGATACCTATACCAGCCCCGAGCCGGTCAATGAGTTTATGCGTGATATGAATGTGAACGGCTCGATTCCCATCTTTAGAGAGCTTCTCAGTCCGTCGGGCAGTGAGCCTGGTGATGTACGAGACATGGCGGCTTTTTTTGCGAGCATGCAAAGGCAGGAGTGGCGCAAGGGTGGGCCGGTATCCCGTCGCTCTGCGGACAGCCACAAATTGATACGTTACCAGCGCAACGGCATTGCCCGGTTATCGAGGGCGGTTCGGCAGGGCTAGACTAAAAAAGTAACAAAACGAACCCAAAGTCTTTGGTGTGTGATAAATAGGTTTATCGATAACCAAGCTTCCTTAATTCCTTAAGACTACCTAACGAAATTCCAGGCCCGCTCGTGACCATAATAGGTCATGAATTTTAGAACGAACTCGATACCGCCAATCATTGCA
>Ga0209482_1000234_pt1 | contig 50652 bp, 51 predicted proteins | sample CoawatmetaG10DNA_FD_187512 | JGI IMG/M metagenome (GOLD analysis project Ga0209482, IMG submission 187512) | Marine microbial communities from the West Antarctic Peninsula - Coastal water metaG104-DNA (SPAdes) (version 2) | ecosystem: Environmental > Aquatic > Marine > Coastal ...
CTGGACGTTGATAAAATTTAATGCCTGATTTTTTAGCAATTCCTGCAAACTTGTTAGATTCAGAATTAATATAAACCTCATCAAGAAGTTTAGACTCTTTTGCTGCATTAACTATATATTGAATCAAAGGAATCCCGCCTATCAACCTTAGATTTTTATTCTTTACACGAGTGCTTCCCATCCTTGCAGGTATCATTCCGATTATCTTCATTTTAAATCCCTTTAAATTATTATCTATTCAACATATTTTTTGTTATAAAACTCAACTTTTATTTACAAACGCAGCTCACATATACCTTCCAAAATTACCATACTACTTTATTCGTAGATCTTGATTGACATTGGTAGAAGTGCATTGAAGAAATAGTAAATATTTTCTCTAAAGTAATACGCTTAAGATTGCTTTTTATTAATCATAAACTCGCTATATTAACCTAGAAAATTATATAGAATTGGCATACGAAAATTTTTTAGTTCAACCATAAATTTTTTAGTATATTTTTATTTGTGAAGGCTGGAGTTTGAATACATGTCATCAGTTAATTTCATGATTTCATACGCATCCTTACTTGTTCCATTAATTACAGGTTTATCCCCTCTAATTGCATTTACAAACTCATCCAACTCAAGCTCCCAGGACTTATCATATTCAAAGTATGTAATCAACTCTTTTGGCTTTCCCATAGCAACAGTGACATCTTCAAACTCTCTTCGACCTACAATCAATGTTTCTGGAGCATAACTCCTGGTAGAAGATAGAATGCCATCAAGATTTATATAGCCATCTTCAAACATCATTTCTAATAAAAACTTATGTTTCCATTGAGTCGCAGATGAATGAAGTAAAGCCACTTCATTTTTACTCGACTTCAATGTAATAAATGCATTATCTTCACATTCAATATCCCAATAAGAAGAGGTAAGATAACTGCTTAAACATTTAAATTCGTTATTTGAAAAGTACCGAAAAAGGTCCAACATATGAATACCCTGATCTAATAATATTCCACCACCAGAATAGTTTTTATAATTACGCCAGTTGTCATTAAAATCAATACTACCTGCCTTACCATAAACTCCACGCATCCAAAGTAATTTACCAAACGTTCCTTCATCAACAAGTTTTTTTGCTTCCATAACTGAGAAATGATAGCGATGATTAAAACCATACTTAAGAACCCTACCTGTTCTCTTTTCTACCTCCATAACATTTAGCATTTCTTTTGAAGTCATCGATGGTGGTTTTTCACAAAAAACATGCTTGCCAGCTTCTAATGCACGAATAACATACTCTGCAGCGACCTTTACATAGGCCGATACCATTATTGCATCAACATCAGTCTCAAGTAACTCTTCATAAGAAGAGCATAGTTTTATACTCTCATTATGATGTTCATATTCAGTTATATCATAAATTGAAATAAGTTTGGTATTGTCTGATTCCAAAATTGACTTCTCTCTAATTTTTCCCATCTTGCCATAACCAGCAATACCAAGTTTTATTTGTTTCATATTACGTAATACCTGAAGTAGATTTAAAATACAATGGATTTTTTGAATTTTTAAGGCTCTCTATTGCAGCCATACCCATTGCAAATATCGCCTCTTCAGTGCTGCCTCCAATATGAGGTGTAATTAGAACGTTATCCATAGTTGAAAAGTCAGAATCAGATGGCGGCTCAACAGCAAATACATCCATTGCAACTCCAGCAATTTTATTGGTTAAAATAATATTCTTCAATTCAGCTTCATCAATCAAACCACCACGAGCCAAGTTTATTAGCACGGCAGTATCTTTCATAATACTTAAGCGCTCTTTGTTGAGAATATTTTTTGTAGAATTATCTAAGGGAAGATGTAATGTGACAACATCAGAAGTTTCTAATAACTCGTCCAAAGCCACTGAAGTGACATTATATTGTAAATAGAAATCATTAAATTCTAAGATATCATGAACAACAATTTTGCAATTAAATGGTTGCAAAAGCCTAATAACATCCTTACCTATATGGCCACAGCCAACGATTCCAAATGTGCATTCAGACAACTGACGACCTTTAACTTGATTCCATCTACCTTTTCTTACTTCTGAATTAGCAAAGACACTTCGATGTAATAATGCAATAGCAAAAGAAATAACTAGCTCTGATACCGAACGTTTATTAACACCACCCTTCCAGCCAAGCTGGACATTATATTTATTCATTGCATCAAGATCAATCATATCAAGACCAACACCATACTTCCCTATAACTCTCAATTCAGGTAATTTTGACAAAATTGAATCATCAATTGTTTCAAGTGCTGTTATTGCTTTTTCATAGCCAGATAAAAATTTAACTAATGAATCACCATACAACGACAAACCTTCATCATTAAATTTTGCATCTGGATAGAGATTAAGTACCTCTTTACGCAGCAGAGGATGCTTAGAAAATGAGCGAGAAGCGACAACCAGTGAACCCATGTTTAATTTCCACTCCAATAAGTTTGAAAATACTTATATATTGTTTGAACTAACTCATCATTATTATCGTAAAGTCCAATCCCTATATAGCCATCCTGATCAGGCAGTATTAGTCGCAGTTGTGTTGCACTATTCTTTTTGTCTTTAGATAAAGCCATCATTAATCGTTCAATATTTATATTAATATTACGAAAAATATTGCTATTTTTAACCATTACATCGTGCATTCTTTGAAAATGTTGAATGCTTGAGATACCCATCTCTGCCGCTACAAAATTAGCAATATCCATCCCAATTGTTACAGCAATTCCATGAGGTATGCCATAATTGGTTGCTGTTTCAATAGCATGCCCAAAGCTATGCCCATAATTCATAACGTTCCTTGGGCCCTGATCGAACTCATCAACTTCAATTAATTTTTTTTTCATCAATAAAGATCCATGAATGAATTTTTCCATGACCTTTGAATCAGATAGAATCTCTTCATAATTACATGATAAATAATCGAAACTCTGAGGAGAGTCAATAGCATGAACTTTCAACATTTCGCCGATTCCAGAATGCAAATCTTTATCTTCAAGTGTTTGCAGAAAATTAACATCAATAACAACTTTATTTGGAGGTGTAAATGTTCCTAAAATATTTTTTAATTCCCCCGAATTAATAGATGACTTTGAACCTATACAAGAGTCTGATTGAGCTAATAAAGTCGTTGGATAAAATATCCAAGGCAAGCCACGCATCATTGTAGTAGCAAGAAAACAGGTAATATCCTGAATGATGCCACCTCCAATAGCGACTAACGGCTGACCACGTCTTACTTTTAAATTAACCAAAGCATCAACATACCCAGGAAACTTATCTAATGATTTATTATCTTCTCTTGCCTCAATTATAATTAAGCGTTTTGAATCAAGGACCCGACTAAGTCTTTCTTTATATAATAAAGCTATATTTTTATCGACGATATATACAGCATCTTCAAAAAGTTCAGAATTCAAACGATCCATACCAGATCGTATAAAATTTACTGAATATTTGCCTTTATGAGATTGAATGATGATTTGATTAGACACGTGAAAAACCTCCATCAATCATTAAGTTTTGGCCTGATATATAAGTATTTTCTTTGCTTACTAGCCAGCTAACTAATGAGGCAATTTCAGTTACGTTCCCTAACCGTTTCATAGGAATTCTATTTTTAAGTTCAGAAATTCCGTCTTCTCCTAATATGTTTCTAGTCAGTTCAGTATCAATAATACCAGGACCCACACTGTTAGCTAATATTCCAAACTGAGACACTTCTGCGGCTAATGCTGCTGTCATGCCGTCCAAACCAAATTTACTTGATGAATAAGATGCTCTATATTCTTTAGTTATATTTCCAAAAATAGACGTTAAATTAACAATTCTCCCCCATTTCATTTTTTGCATATATGGCAAAACCGACTGAATTAATTGAAAAGGCGCTCTTAGATTTACATGTAATATTTTATCAAAATCATCAATGTCGATAGATGCAAACTTCCCAATTTTATTAATGCCAGCATTATTAACTAAAATATCAACTTGCTGTATTTTTAAAAAATTAAGAAAATCAAGTGTTGACTGATCATCTAAAAAATCAACCTGTTGATACAAAGAGCCTTCTGGGCCTCTAGAATTGCTTCGCGTACCTGTAACAATTACCTCATAACCATCGCTTAATAACCTTTCAGCAATAGCATAACCAATCCCACGCGTTGCGCCTGTTACAACAGCTATTAATTTATCTCTATTCATGCATTAGCTCCTTTGAATTTATTGAACCTCTCCCAATGTACTAATACAAAATTTATTTTAATCAACATAATCTGGATTCCAATATTTTTTTTCGTACTCATCACACAATAGATCTAAAATCAACATAGCCTCTTCACCAGCCTCATTAATAAGATCTTCTCTACGGACAAGCAATTCTTCTCTTTCAGAAGCACCTTCTATGGGAGGAACCCATCCACAACGTTTGTATATATCAAGATCAATTCCATCTGCAATTACTTGTCTAGGCACATTTTGTTTAATCATAATGTCCCTTGTTGAATCAGTAATATCCGAATCTAGAATATCAGTAATCTTTTCAATCCAAGGTTCAGGTTTGAGAACAAATGGTTCAAATGGAATTGAAATAATCTTTGCATCATACTTACCTTTCATCAATTGCGAATTTTTCTCTGTAATGGAAGTTATCTGAGCTATGCTATGAATGGCTTTTTGTGTTGAATTAGAATTCAAATATAAATCCTCCCAACCATAAGCATAGAAAGGAATCTCTTCATTATTGTATTCAATATTTAAACTAAAATGTCGGTTGCTATTAAACAAGCGCTCAATATTTAATTTCTGCTGCCGAACCATGTATAAAGGGTGCCTTATAACTTCAATAAATACACAACGCTCACCAAGTGATTGCCATATAGGCTCACTATATGCTAATAAATTATGAGTCGCTAGATGTAATATAGGCTTTTCAAGACTGATAATATCTGGGATTAGCTCATCTCCATCTTGTAACATTCTTTGGAAATATCGAGTAGGATTATGATCATTAAAAACACTTGATAAATCAGAAGGTCGAAAATTTAATTCTCGGCCCATCATAGTATTATATATTTGAAGATCTGTGTCATACCTAATGAGTGTACTAGCAGAATCTGCAGATATCAAATCCAAGTGTCTCATTGAACAATAATTTTGAATTTGATAACTATAAGTCAATAATTCAACACGACTTAAAGAGGCAATAATCGGTGAAAATAATGTCTTACCACATCCTGCTTGGCCATCAACAAAAACTACTTGATTAGCCATATCTTTCTTCCGGGTAATTCTAACTGCCATATCGATCCATACGAACTATTAGTATTTGAGCGAACATTTATTATTAGCTTCCATTTGCTATTGAGTAGTCTTTTTTGCTTCCAACATCCAGCCACTGTTCGTGAATTGGATAAACTATAGTGCGTAATTTTTTTTCATTTAAACGTTGAAATAATGTTGGCATATCACAATGATTATTATGTATTAATAATTCAAGAGCGTTTGGCTCTAAAACATAAACACCTGCATTGATGTAATTAAGAATTTTGGGTTTTTCTTCAAAACCAATAATTTCAACACCTCTAGTATGAACAACTCCATATGGGTGCTCCAATTCATACTGGCTGACAGCCATAGTAGCCATGGCATTAACATCCTTCGAATGAAAATCTATGAAATCAGCATAATTAATATCAGTAATTACATCACCATTTGTTACGAGTATTGGATCATCTGGCACCGACTCTAATAAACACAAACTTCCAGCTGTACCTAGTGGAGCCTCTTCTTTCAAATAATTTATTTGAACCTGCCAATGACTCCCATCACCAAAGTAATCCTCAATCATATGTCCTAAATAATTGATAGATATAATAAACCTATAAAAACCATTAGCCTTCGCCTTTTCAATTATATGCTCAAGCATAGGCTTTCCATTGACAGGAAGAAGTGGTTTAGGACAATTTTCAGTATGTGGTAGCAATCTTTTACCCATCCCACCAGCCATAATAATCAATAAATTTGGCCGCTTGTTAGGCATCAGCAACTTATTCAACAAACACAAATCTACAATTTGATAACTATCATCTAAAACAGGAATTGCATTTAATCCGTTGAGGTCCATCAATTGAAGCATTGATTCTCGACTCATATTCGGTTTTGCAACTAAAGGATCTATATTAATTATGGTTTTTACAGAACTATTTATATTTAATCCACTTAATATTCCTCGCCTAATATCACCATCAGTAATTGTTCCAATCAAATTATTGTTTGCTGATACTACTAAGGCAATTTGTAGGCTTGAATTATTTAAGCTTAAAATAGCATCTTGTATAGTGGCATCCTCTTTCAGTAAAGCTTCTTGCCATATCTTTTCGCTCATAAATTCCAATTTTTTTTAAGATTGATTTAAAAAACTATTTAATTTAACTTATCTTAGATTAAGCATATCCTCGAAATTTCTACCACGCATCCAGCCCACCATCGACGATAATATTTTGCCCTGTAACATAACTAGAGGCATTTGATGCAAGATAAAGCAGTGCACCAACCATCTCTTCACGTTTAGCCATTCGACCCAAAGGAATCCGTTCAGAATATTTTTGATTAAAAATTTCATTCTGACCGCTTTTTACCCCACCTGGGGTAATAGTATTTACCCGTATGCCTTTATCTGCCCAATAGGTTGCAAGGTATTTTGTAAGTCCAACTACTCCAGCTTTTGTGAATGAATAAACAGCCCTTGTTCCCATGTTAGCACCCTCATATGAAGCATCTTGATAAATACGATGGTCTGGCCCCATGATTCCATAAATTGATGAAGTTTGAATAATGCTACCACCTAGTTTTTGACGAACCATATACTCACCAACAGCCTGCGCCATCAAAAAGTAACCATCTTCATTTACTGCTGCAGTCATTTTCCATTGCTCAAGAGTGCACTCTTCAAATGGAACAGATGCTGTCTCCCCTTGAGCATTATTATGAAGAATATGAATACCACCAAATTCATCAATAACATTTTGGACCGAAGTTTTTACTGCCTCGGGAGATGAAATATCACACCCTATTCCAATTGCTCCAATATTATATAAGGAAGATAGCTTGTTCGCATAAGCCATCGCAGAAACCTCATCTAAGTCAATAATAGCAACATTAGCTCCAAATTCTGCTAAACCAGCACAAAAACACCTACCGAGTATCCCCATTCCTCCGGTTACAATTGCTGTTTTTCCTGAGAGATCAAAAAGCGATGCATATTTTTTATTATTCATAAATTATTCGCTTTCTTTTGCATTAAAAATTCTACAATATCAAAGTCTAGTTCAGAGTCAATATCAATTGAACGATTATCGGGCATTTCATACAATATAGTGTCTTCCAACAATACTGATTCATTTGAAAAAAATTTATCTCGTTTCCATACATATATAGATGCATTCATATCATAACATTTTGGTGAGTCCTGACGTCGATAAATAGACTTATCTAGGGTTTTTGACTTTCTAACAAAACCATTTTCATCCATCTCTACCAAATTAAAATATGGAGAGCGTCGCGCAGATGAGGCAGTGATCAAGTTTGATGACTGACTGTCCTCAAGCATTTTTATAGCCCGTAAAATGTCATTTATGTTTCTCAATGGTGAGGTTGCATCTAGATCTACAATAGTGTCAAATTTAATTCCACTTTTATTTTCAACTTCCTGAATACAATGTTGAATTACTGGGAGTTTAGCGGCATGATCAGAAGCCATATCTTTGGGACGATTAACTAAATATTTTACATTCAATGACTGCGCAATCTCTAAAATTTCTAATGAATCACTACTTACAGCGATACAATCGAAAATTCCTGTTGCTTTTGCTTGCTCTATACTATGGGCAATAAGTGGCTTATCCAAAAGCATACGGATATTTTTATTTTTCACTCCTTTAGAGCCAGCTCTCGCACAAATACTACAGATTCGCTTCATTTTCCACCCAATAGTTTTTATCAGCAAATGCAGTTTGCTCAGCCGCTTGAATTAGTTTTAATACTTCATTGCCATCGTCTATATTACACAAAAAATCTGAATTATTTTCAAGAATCGCTTGATGCTGCTTAATGTAACTAAAATTTCTATCAAAATCAAAAACTTCGACTTCATTATCTTTCTGAAAAGTTTTATTTATAAAATCAATTTGAAATACATGATTATTAGTGTTTATTAATAAGCTACGGCGTGCTACGCGATCTAAATAATTCAATTGTAAAGATACAATAGGACAATTTTTCATTTTAATCATTAATGAAAATGCATCATCACTATCAATTTCAAGATCACTAAAATGTCCTCCTATGGCTGATAAAGATTTCCAGCCCCCAAACAACCAATTCAAGTAATCTAATTCATGACTCAAATCTCTTAGTACTCCACCGCCTTGAGATTTTTGTGCAGAGTAAGATTCACGATAATCCATATTTGGACGCCATTGAGGCAGATGTTGGCCAACATATGCTTGTGCCGAAATTATATTTTGATCAGAGAGTTCTTGCTTTAATCTTTGTAATAATGGATTAAATCGCATATTATAGCCAACAAAAACATTATTACAATTAGGGATAATCATCACTTCATGAAATAATGGCTTCTCTATCAAAATGTTTCCATTAAATCCCCATTTAATCAATTCAATCAAACTAGAATAATGCTCTGAAGTTTTATTCGCTATTATGATATAGTCAGGATTTTCTTTGTTCATTGCATCCTGAAGCCGAACATAAGATCGATCAGCCTTAATATTTCTTTTACTTAAAATAGAAACACAACAACCTAAACCACTTAGAATTTCATTATGCCTAGCACCAATTGAGCCATAACCTATAATTAGTACATTCATGCTAATTGAATGCTTTATTTAAAATAAAATAAATTTTGAGTATATAAATATATATTTCTAACATTATTGATTTGAAGTAAGAATTTTTTTAATTAGAAAAATAAATAGTTAACAGTTTAACTATCTTTAGGCGGGGACACTTTTTTTCTTCCTTGAATTACCCACTCTATAATTTCTTTGCTACGATTTTTGTCTGTTCGAGAGATATAATCATATTCGATTTCACTAAATAAATGATAGATTTTATTAATTTCTTCTTCAGAGGTCAATCTAATAATCCCATAATCCTTGTGTAAAGGGCCATCAGGCATCTCTAGAAATGTATTGGGTTCATCGACCATACGGAGTCCCGTTTTTTCACCACTCATGCCCGTACTAAATGTTTTAGAATAAATCCACCCACCTGGCTTTAAAACTCTATAAATTTCCTGAAGTATCACACTAGTATCAAATAAAGAATTAGCATATAAACACTCAATATCTAAAACTACATCAAATGAGGAATCATCATAAGGTAAATTCATTGCATCACCTTGCTTTAGATTTGCAGTCAAGTTTTCTTTTTTTAAATAATCTTCTGCGCGTTCTAAAGCAATACTGCTCCCATCAAATCCATAAGTTTTAAACCCTTCGCGAGCTAAATACCATAAATTTGCTCCTGATCCACACCCCACCTCAAGAATATTAATATTCTTTCGATTAGTAATTCTATAAAAATTACGGGAAATAAATCTTATTAGCTCTTCACCTGGATAGCACCCCCACTCCAATCGTGAAAAAAGTCTATCCCATCCTTTATCCCACATAATTTTCCTATCTACTCATTGAATTAAAATATATTATTTAGTAGCGATATTTTAACAAAAAATCATTAAATTTAGATTTTTTATTAGGATTCTCAACTTCCCATTGCCTGCAGATAGAATGATAGGCCTCATTATCAAGAATACAGCCTCCAACTTTAAAACGACATTTTTGTTGAGAAAATTTTAGTTTAAAAAGTAACAAACTATCAGATGAGGAATTAGTTCGACCTCCTCCAAAATGGATTGCTTCAAAATTTGAATTAAGCATGTCTTTAATTACAGTGTTTCTAAGTACATCATTTGGAGCCCACTTTAGATGCTCTTGAATACTTCCAGATAGATGGTAATGACAAAACTTATTAGAAAGTAAAAGCAAACACCCTCCCATGACTTTACCTTCTGGTGTGAAGGCCAAATAAACCGTCCAACGATCATTACCTAACTCTATTATATTCTTAAAATACTCTTTACTGAAATGATACTCATCCCTAGCACCAAGTTTTTTCATACGTTTAGAATAAATTTTACTAAATTCATATAAATCACTTAGAGAATTAGTAGAACTAACTGTCACTCCTTTTTTTTCTAATGAGCGCAATCGTTTTAAATGCTTCTTTGAATAACCCTCAATTACATTGTTTAAGCTTCGCTTACAGTCTAACCAAACCGTATCAGATTCATAAAATATCTCTACTGGACCATTCTGTGCAAAACGTTCACTATTTAATAAAGGGTGAAACCGAATTAAACCAACAATAATACCTAGTGCCCTTGCAAGCTTAATAAAATGAGTCCAAGAAGATTCTAAAAAAGACTTACTTTCTGATGTTGCGATGGGGCCACTATAGCCATAAGCTGTTTCAAAATCCCAGAGGTTTTTTGAGTAAGGTATGGGATTGCGAATGTATGGTAAAAAAAAAATATCATCACCCTCCTCATAAATAAAAGCTTCAACTAAAGCTTTACTTCCTGAATCAACATAGAGGGATACATATCGATGATCAAAATAAATATCATCTAACCCACAACTAGAGAACTTTTGTAAACATTCATCCCAATGCTTGCCTGGCTTAATAATGCTTGATTGAGGTTGATCTGAAGAGTTCAAAGAATATCTTGCCATTGTATTGGTTCATCTTCCATTAAACTTCGAGTCAACGTATGACCTACTAAAAAATCAATATAGGGGGGAGAGATACCAGTACCAGGTCTTTTACAGATTAAGTCACTAAGACAAAGGATTGAGCCAAGTTTAATATCTCTTGCCGCAACAACACTTCTGCGAATTCCAGTCATGTTTTCCTGCTCTGATAAAGTAGGTGCTTTAACTTTACTTCCAAGCATTAGTACGACACGATTTATAGCTTCAATAAACTCTCCAAGCTCATTGGGCATTAATGAAGCAGCATGATCTGGGCCTTCCATTTTACGGTCAAGTGTGAAGTGTTTTTCAATCACAGATGCACCCAACGCAACTGCAGCTATTGATGCCACCATTCCTGATGAGTGATCTGAAAGACCAACAGGTAAGTTAAAGGCCTGCGCATAAGTTTCAAGAACACGCAAGTTCATTTCATCTGGTGGTGCTGGATACTGCGAAGTGCACTGGAGAATTGTTATAGGCAAATCAATCCCACCTCCACTGCGAAGAGCAGTCAGCGCCGACTCAACTTCAGCTAAAGTACCAATACCTGTTGATAATATTACTGGTCGATGCTTTTTTCCAACAGCTTTTAAGAATGGTAGATGATTAAGTTCAGTAGAACCAACCTTAATCATTGGCATATTTAGATCATCAACCAAAAAATCGAGGCTTTCAAAGCCATCTGGAGTAGATAAAAATTGTATGCCAATATTTTCACAATGAAGTTTTAATTCACGGAATACATCAAAAGATAAACACAAGCGTTTCGATAGTTCAAAGCGGCTCTCGTCTTCTGGAGTAGATTTTTCTAAATACGAAACTTTAATTGCGAAGCGCCCAGTCAACTCACCTGGCTTCCACGTTTGGAACTTAACAGCATCTGCACCAGATTTTTTAGCCACTTCAATGAGCTGTTTAGCTAATACTAAATCACCATTATGATTTACACCTGCTTCACTGATTATATAGGGGCGGGTATTATTCATAATTTTTAAGATCTCTATATCTTTCAATTGCATCTAATAATTGACTAAGATCTTTGGTTGAATATCTTTGATCAATTGGTAAACTTAAAAGCTCATCTGAGAGTTTAATAGAATCTGCTCCTAAATCATCTCTCATTTTTTTTGGAATAGGCCAATGAATTGGGCAGAAAAAACCCTCACGTTTTAGAAACTCACGTAACTTATTCCTATGAGCAGAAAAGACCCTTACTGGAAATGCCAACGCTGCCCCAGAAGCCTTAGGAAAAGCCGATCGAATTAGACCTCTACCCCTTCCTTCTCTAACAGAATTTTGCATCCAATCAAAATTTTTCAACCTTTTTTTGGCGATTTTTCTTAGATTAGTTCGCCTTAATATTTCCATACTAAGGGGAGATATTGCCTCTATTTTAGAGTTAATAAGTTTTCCATGATTATTAAAAAAATTTACATAGAGAGGTTCAACTATAAGATTTATCGAATTATCAAATTGCCCTTTTACGAATGGCTCACGTAAAACACCAGCAGCAAGGTAGAAAGCCACCCTCTCTGAAGAACTTATAGATGGTGGTGGAAACTCTAATGACTCATTTTCTTCAACTATAACCAGACCACCATCTGGAATTGGCAACACTTTGCGAGGGCTTGATACCACTGCATCAGCACCACAATAACGATTATTTACTCCTACTAGAGAACAAAATGCCTGAACAGCATCAATAATAATAAGAATATCTGGTCGAAGTGCTTGAATAAACTTAATCTGGGGACTAAGATCACAAAGACCAAAGTAATCAATCAAAAGTATTGAACGAAGTGTTTGATCTGATAGAAACTTTTCTAATACTGAAATCTCAACAACAAATTGCTCATTAACTGATGCATATTTAACATTGAAATCATGGAATACAGGTAACACGCTATCCCAACACATATAATCTGGCAAAAGAATCCAGCCATCAACAAGTCTTGCACGCCAGTGCTCCAATATTAAAGCAAGCCCACTTCGCCCTGATGCAGTCCATCGAACCGTCTTGTTTGCAAAGCCCATTTGCATATTTATATCTTCTACTGGCTGAGACTCTAAAAAAGCGGGTGTTAGTTCGAGAGGGCCACCAATATAATTCATAACCCGTTACCATGTTTTCTATTGAAATCTTTTTCAGATTCTAATGTTTGTGACATATCAGTAAATTTTTTATTAAGAAGTTGCTTAGAATTATATTGAGTAAAAACTTGACGTAGGTGCCCTAAAACTCTTTCAGAAGACCTACCATCTCCATAAGGATTAAAACATAGAGCGTTAGAATTCCAAGCTAAAGCACTCTCGATACCTGATAAGATTTTCGTATGTGTACACTCTACATCAATAACATTCTTCCCACGCATACGTCCCTTTTGTCTTTCTCCAATATTTACTGCAGGCATATTAAAAGATGGGGCTTCAACTAAACCACTAGAAGAATTTCCAATCATCATAGATAATGAACGCAACGCACTTAAATAGCGACTTTGTCCTAATGATTTTACTAATACTCTATTATCATTTCCATCAACAAATTTATTCCATACCGCAACAATACGATCAAATCCTACATCTGCATTTGGATATGTAATAACGTACTGGAGGTGATATTTACTGGCTGCAGATTCTAAAGCAATACATAGCTCTTTCAATTGTTCATCCAACTCATCAATATGCAAAGTTACGGGGTGATAAGTAACTATTGCTGTTGGCTTTGATAAATCTAGACCTAGATCATCCTCTAGCTCAGCCAAAGAAAGTGTCGGTTGACGATACAAGTTATCAAGACCAGGCTCTCCACTTACACAGATACGCCACATCTCTTCCCCCATTTGTTTGACGCGTGATGCATACACTTCATTCGCAACATAGTGAAGATGTGATACTTTAGTCATAGCATGACGAATTTGATCATCAATCGCTCCTTCAGTAATCTCACCTCCAGAAATATGTGCGAGTGGTATAGCACTTATAACGCAGGTCGTTAAAACAGAAAGAAGTTCATAACGATCTCCCATAACCATCACTAAATCTGGCTTTAAATCAGAAAAAACCTCTGCCAAATTAACATTAAGATCACCTGTTGCTTGATTTAGCAAAACTGTATCTGCAATATCTAGTTTTAACGGAATACGTGCATCTATGCTAAAACCATCAAGTTCAATCTCACGATAGGTCATTCCATGTTCTTCAGATAAATGTGATCCCGTTACTACTATTTGTAATTGAAAATCAGTTGCATTATTAAGGTCATTCATAAGCCACCTCATTAGACCATATTCAGAACGTGAAGCAGTAATAATGCAGATTTTTATAGGGAGCTGATTTCTTTTTTTGTTAAACATTAACCTTTAATCTTTGATCAACATAACGGAATTTTCCACGATTTGTAGAGGAAAGTTTTGCATGGAATGAAACTGTAATTTTAAATTTACTACCAAAGATCTTTGAAAAACTTTCAGTGACCTTTGTTCTAAGTAAATTATTATCCCAATCATAACTTGCTATAGGCACAATTCTAAACTCAATCAATCCTGGACTTTCTTGCTTAACTTGAAAAAGATCAATACCTGTCCAATCATGATTATAATCAAAAAGAAGAGGTGCAGCTGGGATTAACGAACCATCATTAGCTACAAGGTAGTCTTGCAAGCGCCCATCTATGCTTTTCAATATTGGTCGAAATGGTCGGGAACTATAACTATCTCCTATTTCTGCAATATCAAAAGTACGATAACGTATAAATGGCATAACTTTATTATTAAAGCCAGTAACAACAATTTCTCCTCGATCACCAGACTGAGTTACTGGTTGACCTAAGTCGTTTAATATTTCCATTACTCCCACTTGAGGTAAAGCCTCAAGAGAAGAAGAGTTTGGGAATGTAATCGCCATGCCAGCTCCTTCAGTGTGTCCATAAATGTTAAAAAAACTAACTCCAATATAACTTTGAATAAGTTCACGTTGCCATTGATATGTTGTTTCTGAATCACAGAATACATTTTTTATAGACTCAGGAAAGAATTCTTTCTGTTGTTTTGCGTAACGAACCAATAAAACCAGTGCTGATGCGTAAGCATGAATATAATTGGGTTTAAAATTACGAATTGCATTCATATAAAAAGAGCAGGTTTCTTCAGAAATGTCAGATACTGACATTGTTAAACGATTTCCTTCAGTCATCCAATATTCACCTCGATTTCGATATTTTTCAGGAATATTGTTACCATGGAGACGAATGCCCCTTTCAACACCAGGCGTTATGCCAGCTTTTGCTAAGTAATACCTAGTTGCAGCGTGGCTGCGACTTCGATACTCTTGATCCATCAGTATTTTGAGAGGTAAGCCAGTACTGCCACCAGTAGTCATATATGTAATCGCATCTAGATCAATATTTTCAGAAACAAATGCCTTATAATCTTTCTTAATCATATCCTTAGTCAATAATGGTAATTGCTGAATTTCATCTTTAGAATTGATTTCAGCAGGTATAAATTTTAGTTTCTTAAAAAGAGATCTCCAATATGGGACATGCTTACCAGCATGAACTAGAAGCTCACGTAATCTCTCTAATTGATGAGACTCCATTTCTGCCAAAGACAAATCTTCAGTGCGAGTAAGGTATGCAATTTGATCTGCTACAATTTCCTCATCATACTCAGGTGATATAAATCCAGCAGGAGCGTGCGCCCCTGGCTGAGCAGCAGGCTTAGCATCAAAAATAATGTTAGGATCTATCAACATAGAATTTAATAACTATTTCCTTGAATATAAAAAAATATTAGCAACTCTTAGTTAATAACGCACTACTAGGTATATTAACTAATCTTTCAGATAACCAATTAGTATTTTTCAGTTCATCAGACTGATAGTCTAAATTCATGGACAACCTATGCATTGGAGTCCAAGATGGGCGCGTCATGACTTTATGATTATTAGTATACTCAAGAAAACTATCTCTTTCTTTTTTGTCACTCATGACTAATGTATTCAGCCAATAATTTGATTTACTTTGCAAAGGTTCTTCAAAAAAACATAATTTATTATTAGCAAAAAAATCTTTATACGTCATAGCTAATTGTCTTTTATTAATCAAGAAATTTTCTAAATTTTCTAACTGAGCTAATAATAAAGCTGCATTCAAATTCGGCATACGATAATTGTAACCAACCATATCATGATTATATTCCCATTTATGGGGTACCTTAGCTGTCGAAGACATATGCTTAGCTCTTTTTGCTAAAACCTCATCATCAGTAATAATACAACCACCTCCACCAGCAGTAATGATTTTATTGCCATTAAAACTTAGCGTGCCCATTTGACCAAAGGTACCAGTATGTTTCCCTTTGTAAAAACTACCTAAGCTTTCAGCAGCATCTTCAATTAATAATATTTTATATTTATCACAAATATCTTTAATTTTATCAATCTTACAAGGATGGCCAAAAGTGTGCATGGGGACACAAGCTTTAATAATTCTCCCAGTAATATTATTGACACACTGATGGTCTAAGATAGTTGTATTTTCTTCTAAAAATGATTGCAAAGCATCTGGTGACATACCCATTGTATCTTTATCTACATCAATAAATATGGGGCTAGCACCACAGTAACTAATAGCATTACATGAGGCCACAAAGGTGATTGATTGAGTAATAACTTCATCATTTTTAGTAACATTAGCAAGAAGCAATGCAAGGTGAAGAGCTGACGTTCCATTACATGTGGAAACAGCATATTTAGCGCCTGAGTATGATGCAATTTTATCTTCAAACTCATCAACAAATTTTCCAACTGAAGAAACAAAAGTTGAGTCAATACATTCATTTAAGAATCTCTTCTCATTTCCGATGAACCGAGGCTCATGAAGCTGAATAATCCCATTAGAACCATAAATACTTCTGATGAAATTAATTGTGTCTTCAAACATTGTAAGTCCCTATGTTAGAGTGTTTAATATTTAATTGCAAAATCCAGTTTATTTTTGTTGTAAAAATTTCTAAAATATTATAAGAATTTTCAAAATAACTTCTTAATGTTATTTAGATCTAAATCAAAATATGATTTACCTGCTCACAAACAAATTCAACTTCTTTTCTTGTTAGTTCAGGATAAATTGGAAGTGAGATCAGTTCTCCAGACAATGATTCAGTTATTGGAAGAGAATCTTTGGAATAACCAAGGAATTCGTAGCCACTCATTAAATGGATTGGACATTTATAATGAATTCCTGTATCGATACCTGCATCAGATAATTTTTTTCTAACTATGTCTCTGTTTTTTACTCTTATAACAAATAAATGATATGAATGCCTCGAATTCACAGATTTTGAAAACCGAATAATATTTGGTTTTAACAACTTATTGTATTCTTTGGCAAGTTCAATTCGTTTTAGAATGTATGAATCTAGGTGCTCTAACTTTACATTGAGAATAGCAGCTTGAATTTCATCCATCCTACTGTTAATACCTTCAACCTTAGAAATATTATTTTCATCAAATCCGTACATACGAATTTCACGCATTTTATTAGCCAAAATAAGATCCTTACTAAAACAAAGTCCAGCATCTCCATAAGCTCCTAAATTTTTTGTAGGATAAAATGAAAAAGCAGATATATCTGCTAATGTACCAACCATCTTATTATTAATTTTACTTCCTATAGCTTGTGCACAATCTTCAATAATATATATTCCTTTTCCAGCTGTAATTTTTTTAATCTCATCAATATCAACAACATTTCCATATAAATGTACGGGAATAATGGCTTTAGTATTTTTAGTTAGAACCTCTTTAATTTGGTCTATTCTGATTAAGGCAGTTGACTCCTCTACATCACAAAAAACTGGGATTGCCCCTACAATTCGAATCGCACTAACAGTTGGTACGGCAGTATTAGAGACTGTTATAACTTCATCACCATAACCAATATTGAGTGCTCTTAGAGCGACCACTAGTGCATCTGTTCCACTATTTACAGCAATTGAATAACCTTCATTACCCAAATAATTTGTAAAGCCATTTTCAAACTTCTTAACTTGCTCACCAAGGATTAAACTTCCTGAATTTAATACTGTATTAATTCCTGACAGAACTTTATCTTCAATATTTTTGTATTGACGTAAATAATCAAATGCTCTAACCCTTCTCATTAATTAGCCTCTTTTATGTAGTATTTATGTAAATGAAATTCACTATTAAACCTAGTTTTAATTTAACATTAAGAAAATATCATCTTAAATTTTATTTTAAATTTCCTTCTATCTGATTGAGTAAGGCCTTTTTATTCTTTGTAAGCTCTTTATAATTTCCAGATTCAGCAATAAAACCACTCTCAAAGACATATGTAATATCAGAGTGCTTTGCTAAAGAAGGTCTATGCGTCACTAGAATTATTGTTAATTTATTTACAAGCGATTCTAATGACTTTCTAATAATATTTTCTGACTCTTGATCCAGGGCACTAGTGACTTCATCTAAAATTAATATTTTAGGTTTTCTAACTAAAGCTAAAGCTAAAGCAATCCTTTGTCTTTGTCCACCAGATAACGTCACACCTCTATCACCAACCATTGTATCTAAACCTTCTGGCAATGAATTGATAAAATTATCAATACTGACTAGATTTAATGCCTCCCAAATATCTTCAACATTAGCCTTAGGATTTGCCCATAAAAGATTATCCCTAATGCTTCCCTCTACTAAAATATTATCTTGTTGAACATATCCAACTATATCTAAATAGCTCGTTAATTCAATTTCATCCAAAGATATTCCATCAATTAGGACTTTGCCAGAATTTGGTGAATATAGGCCCATTATAATATCTGCACAGGTACTCTTACCTGAGCCTGAATGTCCAACAAATGTTACAAATGAATTTTTCTGAATTAATAAATTAACATTAGATAATACGTTAGCTCTGTCAGAATAAGAAAAAGATACATTTTTTAACTCAATAGATGATTGTAAATCTTGTATTTTTTTTCCTTTCTTTTCATCTTGATGAGTTTTATTTTTTGGAAAAAGTTTGTCATATTGCAAAATGCTTGGCAAAGCATCTCTTATATTAGCATACGCTGCTGTAAAAACTGTTAATTTACCTTGCATTCGAATAAAAATTGCAAGGGTCGCTATAAGAAGGGTTAGCTGCTCACCTTGGGACAACACATAAAATAATGCCAAAACAGAAATTATTACTGATGAAGTTTTAAATAATTCAGGTAAAGTAAAGGTTAGGGTTTGAGATTTCACTGCAGCTTGAGCATGCTCTTTAAAGGAGTCAGCATGAATGTCATATGCCCACTTCTTCCTGGCAAAGGCCAAAACATTCTTTGCATTCAATATTGGATTGAATAACTTATTCGAATTAATATTTGCTGTATCAAGAGTAACAGTACTTAATGAAGAGATTTTTTTACCAATAATAGACATCAGGATACCAACAAAAATATAAGATACAATTATTATGAGTGTCATAGATTGCGATAATTGCATTGAGAATGAAAACATCATTACCGAAAAAATCGTTACACTTATAAGATTTAAGACAGAGTAAATTGCATCTGAAACCTTGTCAATCTCTTTCGTAAATGTATTTTGAATAATTCCAAACGAGTAATTATTGATAAAAGTTAAGCCTTGGCCATAAAATTTATGAAGCGCCCATGAGCGAAGCATAAATGCAATTGCATATCCATTGACTCTCGAAATAAAAAAAAAGAAAACAGAAGTAATTGAACTCAAAATTGTCATTAGAAGAAAAATTAATAGACTATTAATTAATGTAAAGTCGACATTGAAAAAAGATAGTGCACCAAAATAATAACTTAATTGAGCATTGACCTCATTAGATTCCTGTAAGAACATGAATTGAATAACAGGAACAAGCGCATATACAGATAATAATGTAAATACAGACTCAAGGATTGTTGTTATGAAATAAATCAAAACTAGCCACTTATCTGACTTAATAAAAGCATAAACGTGATTAATAAGTATCATAGTTAATTAAAGCATTATTAAATTGATAGCAAGCAGATTTGTCTTTAAAAATTTCACAAAACTTTTACTTTTCTAAATTTATTCCAAACTATCTTAAAACTAAAAATAATAGATTCTAAAATAGCTCTTCCAAGATGCTGAGGACACTCTCTAGAAGTATGAAAGAAAACCAAAAATAAACCAAATAAGTTTTTTCTTGCAATCATATACCTAACTGCATTAATGGGCATATTTTTTAGTTTATTGTTTAGATAAATTTTGAGTAATTCAACCTCTTCAGGGGAAAATTCTTTCTTCCAGATATTGAAAATATTACTTCTTTTAATCTCTCTTTTATTTGCTCTTACATCAATATGGCCCTTCTCTGAAGCTTGTCTATTTGATTGCAACGCATGATGTCTCCAATAAACATGGGCATCTGGATCGAATCCAATTTCACCATTAATTGCAAATTTTAAAATTTGAGAAATATCAATCCAACCATCAAAACCAGAGTATTTTAAAAGTATACTTTTTCTTATTGCAAGAATTTCTCCTGGAGCACCAAACATCTTTTTAGGGGAGCCTTTTACGACATCAAGAGCCACTTCTTTGCCTTGAATATAACGAGGACGATTATTACCTTTTAAAAAATCTTTATCTAAATTCCTCTCACCATTACTATTTATAGAGACTGGAAGTGGGCTAGCCGTTGCACAGTTTGGATTTTCATTAAATAATTTAGCCATTTTTACAGCATAATTTTTTGACAACATATCATCGTATGCCAAGTGAGTAATGACCTCACCCTTAGAGTAATATAACGCTACATTCCAACATATAGTTACCGGTTTTTCTCTATCAGTCCAAGAAAATTGATTTTCTTTAAAGATTATTAGGCTAGTATTTTTATTCTTTGCATGAATCTCATAAAGATAGGCTGTAACTTCTTTAGAGGCACCATTATTAACTAACATTAACTCGACATTATTATATTCTTGATCAATTACGGACTGAATTGATTGTTTTACAAACTCTAGTCCATAAAAACAATCTAATATAACGCTAATAATTAGACCATCATTATATTTTTCCTTTATAGGTCGAATTAATTGATGCTCAACCTTTAATGCTTCTTCAATACTCATTTTAATTTATTAGCATTTCTTAATAGCGTAATAGTTTCTTCAATACCTTTTTTTAAATTACCTGAAAATTTAAAGTTTGTAGAGATAAACCTGTCACATAAAACCTCATAAGAAAGTTGGTTCATAATTTTTGTATCAACGAATTCTACTTTCAATTCAGGAATAAATACTCTAATTGTGTCAACAACTTCATGAACTGTGGCATTATGGGTCAAAACATTATAAATTCGACCATCGAAAATATTATTTTTAATGATATGCTCAATAGATCTTGAAGCATCTTTCAAATCTAGATAAGGTCTTTTTTGGTCATAAGCTGTAGTCCAAACCGTTATTGGTTGGCCCATAGTTGCCTGCCAACAAAATTTATTGACAGCTGTATGAAATCGCATGCCTGGAGAAACGCCAAATATAGTGCCAAAACGGCAATGAACTGATTTTAATCCCTGATCTATACTAAACTTTGAAATCAATCTTTCCTCTTTAAGTTTAGTAGAGGCGTAGGGACTTTGAGGTTGAAGTTCAAATTCTGAACAATCTTCATCTACAACATCATTTTGAGTACCATAAACACTTGTAGACGACAGTGCGATTAATTTAGCATCTGTTTCTAAACAAGCACTCGCAACTCTTAACGTTGAATTATAGTTATTTTCTTCTAGCTCTTCAGCCCGCTCAAAACTTCCTGCAGCATCAGTAATGGCAGCCAAATGAACAACTACATCAGCACCTGCAAAGACTGTATTAAGATCCATTTTAGTAACATCTTTATCTAAAAACTTATAATTTCCAATTTTTGGAAGATTAAATAAGGAGGGAAATCTTTGAGTCATCATGTTATCAATCATAATAATTTCTGACCCTGGAAACTGAACTCCAAGATTTCGAATAATATATGAACCAATATGTCCAAGAGCCCCAGTTACTATGATTTTCATAATAATACCTCTAACAGATACAAATCTTTATTCAATAAATGATTTAAATTCATCATAATCATATATGTAATCTCCTTTTTCAAACGCTCTATCACAAAAGACTGCAAGCACTGTATTATCTTGCAAGTACTTCTGCTCTGCCCAGACCCCAGGCTTTATATTAAGCCCGATAGAGGGACTATCTAACAAATAAGTAATCTTTTCCACTCCATCATCACACAAAATTTCAATACTCCCAGAAACGCAAGTCATTAATTGACTACATTTTTTATGTGCATGCTTACCACGAACTGAGTTTTTTTTTGCTCTCACAAAAAAAACTCTAGACAAGGAAAATGGAACCTCTTTGCCCTCTTCTAGAACAATTAAATAGTTACCATCATCAAAATGGCATGGGATATCAATAATTTTTGCAGGCATACAAATAGAATTTATGATAATTATTATTGTGATTTAACATATATATTTCTCAAAAGCCTAAGCACCTCATATCTTAATACATCTGTTTCCAATAGAAATTTATAGTTTTATTAATTCCATGTCTAAATGTTATCTGAGGTTTCCACTTAGTGGCATTATAAAGTGCTTTAGAATTTCCGATAAAACTTCTTTTCTCAATATTACTTAAGTCTTCTGGCCATGGTAATTGATTTACAATTATCTTTTTTTCAATAAGTTTAGAAGCATTACTAGCTATTAATTCAATTACCTCTTTTATTGTAAATCCAACTTGACTAGAAACATTGAATGTTTTACCTATAGTATTTTTTGAATTTGCTGTAAGTATAAATGCAGAAACTACATCATCAATGTAAATATAGTCTCTAACATAATTACCATCTCCATAAATCTGCAAATTATTACCATGCAAAGCCAAATTAGTTAATTTATTTACTACTCCCCTATCACTCAAAGAACTTTCACTCAAGCTGGGACCAAAAACATTAGATAGTCTTAAAGATGTAGAGCTAATTAAATTATTAGTATTTGCCATTGTTAAATGTTGCTCAGCAAAGAGCTTATGAAGGTCATACACAGTAATAGGCATTGCCCTTGTGGACTCGATTACAGGCAAAATATCTGTTAGCCCATAAACTGTGGCTGTAGATGCAAAAATAACTCTAGGCACAATTGATAAATCCTTTGCAACTTCAATCATATTCATAATTGGGCACAATGTAGAAAATAAACTTTCTTCTGGATTCTGTTCGGCACTATAAACACTAGTATTGCCTCCCAGATAAAAAATTATGTCTGATTCAGTTATAATATTGATCCAACTATTCCTCTGAGTAAGATCAAGTTGCCATGTATCAACTCCAATTTGATTGGCATACTTCTTCCTACTAATACAAATTATTCTTTTAGATTCATCTTTAAGTTTTTCTATGATGGATGAACCAATATATCCACTACCTCCTATAACAGCGATGGTTTTATTTTTAAAATTATCCAAAATAGTAGACTTAAATTATTATTTCTGATACCAGAATACTTTCATAGAAAGCATCAACAGACTCTATTGATAAATTTTTACTTATTTTATTCTCTAAACTAAAATGTAAATTTACTCCATTATTTTTAGCTAGTATCAAAACCTGTTTTCTTAGCTTTTGATCACTAGGTAAACAAAGAATACTAGCCATCAAGATATTTTTATTTTTTTCTTCCTCAATATAATGAAATATAACTGGGTAGTGGCTTGTTCCATGAATTTCAGACTCTTCTTTTCCTTCTGGACTAAAATTATTTAAACTTGCATAAGTATTCATAATTTCTCGCTGGATAGAGTGACTACAATTTTTCATTAAGGGATTTTTTTTATTTAAATAATACATACATGGTATTTTTTTAATTAACCTTTCTTCGGATTTATTATTTAAATAAAAATCATTCAATTGTTTTGTGCTTGGATCACCCCCATGTGCTAAGATTCTAAAATCAAATGAGATTCTATCCTCATTTGAATTGTTAATCTCTGTACCATGAATGGCAGATGTATTGAAAAGTAATATTTCACCATAATTTACAAGACGAGGGCTCGTAATACTTTTGAATAACTTATTGGCTTGAATTAATGACAATTTTTCAGTTCCAAATCTTTTGACTTCTTTTTTAGAAAGATAATTATCGGCAAGATGCAAGGTGTTATGCTCATTAGTATTTATTAGAGGGACCCAAATATTTACTACATCCTCTCCATGTCCATACATACAGTCATTATGGTAGTTAACTGAATTTCCTTTAACTCTATGAACTCTAAATGATGGAATTTTTTGAAAATAAAAGTCGCCCGTTCCTAATTCAACTTCTATTACTTTAATTAGTTTTTTATACTCGTCAGAGAACTTTTTAGTTTTCTCTAACGTATATAGTTTTTTATAGATTTCATCATTATTTAAATTTTTAAAAATTTCACTAATAGAATTCATTCTAAAAAAATCTAGAACAATATCCAATAAAGGTATTTTTTTTTGATCAAACTTGAGCAACTTTCCATCAAAATTATAAGTCATAGAAGCCCAATCCATTTTGAGATAAAAATAATATTTTCATTAGTTATGTGTTAACTAATGGAAAAGCATCAACTGGTATATTAACTAATTTAGGAAATTCACTATCACGCGTATTAATCTTTAGATTAGAAATAGGCCAATCAATATTAACATCAGGATCACTCCATAGTAACCCACCTTCATCATTTGGCTCATATAATTCACTAACATTATAATGTAAATCAGCTACTTCACTTAAAACGCAATACCCCCCAGCAAAACCTGAGGACATATATAACTGCATTATTCCACTATCGCATAGCTCTACTCCATGCCAAACACCAAAAGTACTAGATTCTCTTCTTAAATCAACGCAGACATAATATACAGCTCCATGCATTATTGTAACAAGTTGGGCTTGTGATTTTCTTTTTTGATAGTGCATGCCTCTTAAAACACCCTTCAGACTCCGAGAATGATTTTCTTGTATAAAGCTGTCAGATATCCCATGATCCTGGTAACGCTTTGCATGATAAGTTTCTAGAAAAAAACCTCTTTGGTCTTTAAAACAGTCTAATTCAATAGTTAAAATACCCTGTAGTTTTGTTTTATTTATTTTCATATTAATATTTACGCGATGTCTTAATCATCATAGATTATGCATAATTAACTTATTTTAACATTTGGTATATAAGTAATCCAATGTCTATTTTTATCCATGAAATCCTTTTCTTTTTTCATAATTTCTGTTGCATGATTCCAAGCAAAAAGTAATACATAATCTGGATCACTTTCCCTAAATTGTTCATAAGGCAGGACTGGGATATGTGCTCCTGGTGAAAACTTATTTTGTTTAATTGGCGTAGTATCATAGATACACTCAACTAGATCAGGAGTGATTTTAAAATAGTTATTAACAGTTGTGCTTTTTGAAGTTGCACCATACGCAACAACTTTTTTTCCATCATTTTTTAGCTCATTAAGTAAATTAATCAAATCATCTCTGATTTTGTTAACATTATCTGTAAAACCTAGATAAGATTGCTCTTGATCAAGTTCTAATTTTTTTTCTTTATCAATTAACTTTAAAACATTTTTTGAAACTATCTTTGACCCTTTGTGAGCTAATATATAACGCATTGAGCCACCATGAGTGATTTGTGACTCAACATTAATTAGCTCAAGATCATGCATATTAGCCAAATTATTAACTGACAGTGCTGAAAAAAGAAATACATGCTCATCATAGATTTGATCAAATGACGTTTTTTCAATGATTTCTCCAAGATATGGGTCTTCAAAAATAAAAACTCCATCTTCTTTTAAAAGAGTCTTAACACCATCAAAGATCGAATGCATATAAGGAATATGGCACATAACATTGGCACTTAATATTGCATCAGCTTTTTGATAAGAGTCTAAGATAATTTCAGCTAAAGGCTGATCAAAAAAATCAGTCATAACTTCTATCCCTTTTTTCATAGCAACCTTTGCAACATTTTCTGATGGCTCTATCCCAAGACAAGGAATACCACTAGACATAAAATTTTGCAGCATAATTCCATCATTACAACCAATCTCAACTACAAATGAACTTGCATCAAGCTGTTGAAGCTTGAAAACTGATTCTGAAAATAATTTAAAGTGAGCTTTCATATAGTTTGAAGTAGAAGAGAAAAAAGCATAATTATCATGGAACATTCTATCTCGATCAGGTTGCTCAACTAATTGCACCATTTTGCAGTAACTACAAAATCCAACTTTCATTGGAAATGTGTACTCATCATTCAATTCTTCTTTTGTAGAAAATGCATTTGCAATTGGCATATCTCCAAAATCAACAAATGGATTAAACTCACTTTTACAAATTAAACAATTACTCATATTTTTTTCCTTAATTATTCTTGTTAAAAATTAGATTTAAAACTCTTACTCTTAATTACTTTGAATTTTAATCGCATTCAAAGCCTTGATGACAATTATCTGTAGTCTTTAATTATGTCTAAAAAATAATTAAATTATTTAGCTATATTATTTTTTTTGGTAAGTGGGTTTCTAATGAATTGAATTTTGAAAAAATATTACTTTCATTTGCGACCTCTGCCTTAATAAGTTTTCGTGAATTTGGAAAACTGGAAAAATAAGATTTAGCAAAATCAAAATAAGACATTTCTTCATTTCCACCTAATTGAAATATACCACTTTTTTTGTTATTAATTAAAGTTTGAATTGCTAAGATAGTATCTTCTATGGTTACAGGAGAGATAAATTTATTTGTATATGCACTAATATAAAAACCCTTCACTAAATCTTCTTTCCAGTTTTGAATAAACAATGTATCTTTACTTATAACTTTTGTAAGTCTCAATACACATGCATTTTCGTCAGTATTATTTTTTATATATTCCTCTACTGTGTTTTTAAATTCTCCATACTTAGTCTTTGGACATGTTACATCTGAATACTTGTAGAAGGATTTAGCACCATCAAATACCGCATTAGAGGATAAGAAAATCACAAAACTACTATTTTTTATAGCATTTTTAATTAATTTTATTGTATTAAAAACATTAATTTTCTTACTTTCAAATCGATTTTCTTCACACTGTAAAATATTTGTAATTGCTGCGCAAATTATTACAAAGTCAAATTTTTTATTAAGCAATTCAAAGTTTGGTTTTTTTAAATCAAAATAGAAGACTTCATTTGATTGTATAGCTTTCTTTCGAGAAGTACCTTCAACCATAAAACCATTTTGAAGTAATAGTTTTTTTAGATTGCTTCCAATTTCGCTATCTATACCAATAATTAAAACAGTTTTTGAAGGCATATTTTTTGATTCTCAAAATTAATTAATTTTTACAAACTTCATTAATCTTCAAGATAAAGATGATAATTTTTTTCGAGCCAAGTTACTGAAAGCGGTGCTGGCCTAGTTGTAAATTTATTCTTCTTACAATACTCATTATGATAACGATTTAATAAATCTACTTGTGTTAATTTTAAAGTAAGATTATCACTCAGCTTGTTATACATTTCTATCGTAGCATCAAGAATTTCATCTGGTGTGTTCTCAAGGTATGTCAAACCATAAAGAGATTTCATTTTGTTACCATCAGGAGTGTAGTATTTTTCATTAGTAATTACTTCTTTAAATGGTACGATATTTCCTTTTAAGTCAATTATTTTTTTTTGAATGAAAAGATCATTTTTTCCCAATGCTAGTTCCATAAATGCAGTAAGGTCAGTTACTAAAAGTGGAGTATTAAAAATTAATGCAAGACCTTCAGGTCCTGATTTATTACCAATCATAAAACGAGAAATATATGGCAAATATAAGTCCATAAAGCTTGACTTATAATCACTTAAGTTATATTCGATGTATTTACCATTTGTAAACTTTAAGCTTTTAGAATATTCACTCCCAATTCTTACAACAGTGAATCCTTCTTCAACTAAATACTTAATAGCTTTTAAGTAATTATTAATATTCGTATCTCGATAGTTATGGTAACTCCAATCTCTTTGGTTATCAAAATTGTCTAAGAATCTTGAATCTCTTGTGTAAATTGATACTATTTTATCATTATCAGTAATACCCATTTTTAGTAAAATTTCATTACCGAGACATTTTTGACTTTCAGAAAGGGAAACAATTTGTTCAGCAAACAAAAATTCGCTTTCATTACTTTTGTACTCAAGGTAATAAAAAAAACCTTTACCATCAAAAATTGACCTCGCATATGAAAAGAAAAAAAATAAAGAACTGGAGCGAATAATTCTGACATTACTAAGGGTCTTTGAATATTCGATATAAAGTAATAAAAGATCGTTATTAGCCATATTTGAGCTATTTAGAGATGGGGAAATTAAATAATAATTTAAGTCCTCTATTAACTGTCTTTTGTGCCTAATAAAAAATACTTGGGTATTAAGAGCTAAATGACCTAACCTCTCAGTTCGCATTAGGCAAATTTTAAATTTATAAACTTTACTAACCAACTCTAACAGTGGCACAATAAGTTTAATAATAACTATTTTTGTAGCGCTACCAATAATCATAATTTGATTGAGTTAAATTAAGAGATTCTGGGATTTAAAATTAAAGCAATTGTGAAAATAATATTCCTTCCAGTAAATGAATAAAGGCTTTACTTTCACAAATAACACTTCAAGAAATAAGATTAAAAAAAAATTACTTAATATTGGAACATACTACTAGCAAATAATGAGCCATTTTTTCAAAACCGGTATGAACAACTTCATCACTCATTGAAAATAGAAATACATTATGAAAATATTTTTCCATTAATAACTTTAGTTCTTTTCCTGACTTACAATTAATATGGCCAGCCTTACTTGCTGGAGACGCATACTTTTGTGACTCAAGGCTTGGCATGCCTATAATAATTACTCCATTATCAGTTAATGAATTTATTATATTATGGATAAATATTGCTTCATTTTCAGAGGAAATATGTTCAAGAACATCCAAAGAATATATTGCGTCAGATTTTTTCTCTAATGGGCCATCTAAAATATTATGAACTAAAGCACTTATTGGCCAAGCAGATGATTGAATATCTTTAAATTTTTCAATAAAGTACTCATCATAATCTGTAATAGTTAGGCGTTTTACCTCTTGCCTTACTATTCTTGAGCCAAAGCCATCACCACAACCAATTTCTGTTACATAGTCTTTACCCGTCAACATTTTTGCAACAAACTTATAACGAGATAGTGTAAAAACTAAGCGTTTTGGATCTCTATACCATACAGCACTATTCATTAGTCCAATTAATTCCAACCCCCTTTCATTTTCATCTGAAATTAATGATTGATTAACTGGGTCTTTTGTATTAATTTGTTTCTTCATTTGAAAAAAATATGAGAACTATTCAAAAAAAATAAACTCATAGTCTCCTGTATAACCAAAATTATTATATAACCAAATCCATTCATCTTTATCAAAAAAAGACTCTGCTGTCAACGCCCAACATTGAAGATTGAATAACTCTTTTTCATTACGATAGCTTTCTAACATTAAGTAACTTTTTTTACTAACTCTCTCCATTTCTTTTAATGCAAGTTTTAGCTGATTAAGCCTAAGGTTATGAAAAGTTCCAAGAGATATAACAAGATCAAACTCTTTATCTAAATATGGTAACTTATCTTCTGCTTTATGATTGAATATATATGGTTTAATCTCATCTTTAGCATTCTTAAGACCATAGTCTGAAGAATCTATACCACTGATATCTATATCAGGAATAAGTAGTTTTATTTCATACATCAAATAGCCTTTCCCACAACCTATATCAAGCACTTTAGACCCTGATTTAAGATTGTAAATACTAATTAATTCTTTAGCAACTTGCTTCCACCTTCCAGGTATATAGTTATACCCACCATACCCATATCGCCTATCACCATCCCAATAGTCCTTATCATAATGCTTAGCAACTCTCATGCAGCTTACTTTATCATCAACCATACGTGCTAAATAATCACGTTTGGTAGATTCGTGTAAAGTTGTAACTATATTTAATAATTTACCCATATCTAAAAAAATACTTTAATTGATTTCTAAAAAATTACAATGTGGAAGGGTTTTTTTTACTTGCCAAAGATTCTCAATACGATTATATGTATCATTATCATACAAAGACAAACCTTCTACAGCAAAATGTATCTCTTTTTTTAATAACAACACACTATTAAAGATACTTTGCCTTTCATCGTTATCTTCAGGCATTTGAAAAATACTATAAGCCACAATTCCATCTATGGATGGCAAGTCTTTAACTAACTGCCTTAGCATTAAGGAACTATTTCCCATAGCATATTCTGAAGCACTTAGTAAATATTGAATATTTTTTTTTGAACAATAGTCCCGTATTATAATATTTTGAACATGTTGTGGTACCCTCTCTTCCATAAATGATCTACTAAAAATATAGCCACGAAATTGTTTTTTAATCTTACTTTTCATCAGTTTGCTTACTCAGTAATTGGGAACTTATAGCTCATTGCTATTTTGGAAACTGGACGTAAAGTAATAGGCTCAAAAAATTCACCAATTTTTTTATCCTTATATGGCGTAAAGAGACCTTTAAATCTGCAGTTCATTGACCATCGAGTTTCACTCTCTTTATTTATTCTGTTCCCATGGGGATATGCTTGATTAAAAACTAAAATCTCGCCATAATTTATCTTAATCCAATTTATATCATTCTTTATTTCATTAAATAAATCTTCACTACTGCCTTGGGCATGAAACTTAAAATTATCAGAAAGATTATTAGATGCTTTAGGTGGTAATAAAAACATACTTTTAGTTTTAAAACAATCAACTAGGGGAAGCCATACAACAATTTCAAATGGTGAATCTCCTGACCAGGTGTCGGCATGTACAGGTAATAAAGAACTACTGTCCTCTGGTAACTGAATACTTAAATTAACTCTTGATTGCATTGCCAATTCATTACCCACCAGAATATCTAAATATGGTTTAGCTACTTGATAATATGCTTCTCTCAGCCAAGATTGCGAGTTAATTTCTTTAATTACATCGAGTCGAAAATCATTTAATTCATTAGTGCTAATAATGTCATGAGCATTATCCAAGTAAACACCACCTTTTTTAACTAGCATATCAGTAACAAAATTTTTAATTTTTTCAAGCGCATCTTTGTTTGCTGTTTTTCTAATAATATAACCTTGATCCAGGAACTCACTCTCAAGTATTTTTTCATCTTTTGATAAAAAATTCATTATTTTTTAATACCAGTTATTGATTTACCAAGATCAGGATCACTCTTTAAACTAATAAATGATGGGCTATTGCTTTTATGAGCCTGCAAAATCATTTTTTCAGTTTCATCACCATTTGAAGGAAAATAAGAGTTAATATTATCAAAAAGCTTCATTAATTTTTTTGCATTTATTTCAGAATGTGTTGGCCCCAGTGAAGGATAGTCAGCAAACCCAACAAGATTTACATTAACATTTTGCTGATCTATATCAAGCTTTAGTTGCTCAAAAGGGCGTTCAATAAGAAATGGAGTAATAGTATAAACCCATGGTTGGAGACCCTCTAATGCCATACCTGATGCGACGCTAATAATACTTTGCTCACAAATACCCATATTTATAAATCTATCTGGATGTTTGTCTCGAAAATCATCAAAAATTCTATAGCCAATATCCGCTACTATTACAAAAATATTTTCATTTTGATCTGCTAATTGAGTAATAATTTCTCCAAATCGTCTTCTCATAATAACCCCAATTCTTTTTTACCAATCTCCATCTCTTCACCTTTAATTTTTCTTGCATGCCAAGCAGGATCAGCTTCAAATGCCTTGATTCCTTTACCTTTTATTGTATGAAAAATAAAAACACATGGCTTCAATGATAAATTTTCTTGTCTAAGTAATGGAATAATTTCATTGAATGAATGTCCATCCTTAATTTCTATAGTATTCCAATTAAACGCTTTAAATTTTGCTGCAAGATTATCTAATGGAAGACAATCTTCAAGAGTAGATAAAGCTTGAATCTTATTATAGTCAATCATTACAATAAGATTATCAAGTTTATGTTTAGCTGCAATTAATAGAGACTCCCAGGTTGTTCCTTCTTGACATTCTCCATCACTCATTAAGACATAAATGTTTCCATTTTTATTTTGAATTTTTCTAGCAAGCGCCATCCCTAAACTAATTGGCAGACCATGCCCTAAACTACCAGTTGTGCAATGAATATTATTTTCTTGATCAATCTCTAAATGAGTTGTTAGCTTTGGATTAAAGCCATTTTCTCTTAAATATATGCAATAAGGAAAAGAAGAATGGGCCTTACTAAGTATAAACTTATCTTCAGGAGTTAATACCTCCTCATGAAGAGCTAAAAGCATTTCAATCATTGAAAAACTTCCACCTAAATGTGCTTCTCCATGCTGAATAAAAGCATTAAAGGTATCTTGGCGAAGTTTTAGTGCTTTATCAACTAAATATTGATATTCTGAGCAATCATTCATAATTTTTCTTAATCCAGTTTATATTTTATTCATCAAAATCATTTAAATATGGACATTTCATATTTGATTTTTGAATTTCTATACATATATTTTTTGCCTTAATAAGTTGATTTGCTAATTTTTTAATATGTATGTGCTGTAAATTATTATTTGCATATGCTCTTTTATGCCACCCATCCTCTAGATATTCATTAAGGATAATAAGAGCCCATCTAAGTCCATACATTGGCCAAGCTGACTTAAATCTTAAAATAAGTTGAGGATCAAAATCAAAAATACTAATTAAACCCTTAAGCCAATCAGTTTTCTGAGTATTATTTAAATACATTCCAGGATGCCAAATAAAATCAGCCATTAATTTTACTGGGTCATCACGACCAAAATATTCAAAATCTAAAAAAACTAACTCACAATTATTTTTTAAAATTGCATTATGAAACCCAAAATCTGAAGGGCTAAAAATCTGCAAAGAAATTGGTAAATCTTTTTCAAGATTATCATTTGGCCAATCTTCTTCTGAACTTTTCCATACTTTTTTTAATAGTGGCTCAAAAGTAGATACTAAAAATTTATTCAAATCTTTATTCTCAGACTCTAACAATCTTTCAAGTCTAAAGCTGATTTGGTTTAGTAACTCTTTTGCGTTCAGACAAGCCCCAGATGCAAGGCCATAAGTTTCTTTTTCCTTAATACACTGAAGGCTTGTAATAAAGTCTAGAGCTTGCGTAATATGATAACCTTCAATTGCATATACATTTTTTCCCTCAATCCATTCATAAAGAGCAAAATTCTGAAGCACATCAAATGCAATTACTTTTGGTGTTTTTTTTAGCTTTTCAACCAGTTTTAAAGCTTTAACTTCGGCTAACAACCTAGGTCTAGAATCTATCATTAAATCAGGATAGTCTTTTAGCAAAATACTATTTATTGTATTCGAAGATAGCTTATATATTCTACTATTTCCTCTACCTTTAAGCTTTTCAACATTATTGATTGGATCACTATAAATAGATCCTACCATACGTTTTATTTCACTATTTTTAATTTCTCCAATAGAGTTTTTTTCAATATCTGACCAGTTATTACATAACTTAACTCCACTCTTTATTTTGGAGGAATTACTAAAGAGTATTTTTTTAATACTAGGAAAATCATCATGCATAAATATCTCTTCTAAGTCATCAACAAAAACATCAAGATTCAAATTTTTAATTTTTAAAACTTTTTCTCTTTGAGTATTTGCAAAAAAAATATTTTTTCTATCAATGCCGAACTGATCTTCTATAAAAAAACCTTTACTCTCCATCCAATTTAAAGACGCCTCTCTTAATAAAGTTTTTGTTTTATCAAAATGACCATACTTAGTTTTGTGACTCACAATGAATACTGAATGTCCTAACAGTTTACATCGAAGCAAAAACCTAGCAACCCCAGGAAATAAAGTTGCTTGGTACATGCTAGGGCCATATACTTGGCCTTGCATTTCCTGCCATAAAATTAATCCATTTTCTTGATCATTCATCAGAAGCTTTAAATCTTTTTTGCTTCCTTTCCATGTTTTATTGACCAAGCCTTTTATTTTAGCTTCTGATGAAAAAACAGAATCATAACATGCTAGAGTATTATCGAAATCCAGGCCTATTAACATTTACTTATACTAGATTCAAGCTCTGCATTCTCTTAATATTAAAATACATTTCATCACTTAATGAATTAGGCAGGAGGTTTTTATCAAAAGCTTCACACAAATCTTCAACTGCATCACGAATAGTATGTTTTGCTTCAAAGCCTAACTCAACTTTAATCTTATTAGATGAAATATGATAAGATCTATTATCATCTGAATGAGTTGTAACTAGCTTTACATCAGGACCAACAGAATTTTTCACCGTTTCTGCAATATCCTTTACTGAGTGATTTTCATAGCCAGCATTATAGATCTTTCCCGCAATCTTATCCTTTGGGGCCATTAGAAGTACCATATATACCTCTACCATATCTGCAATATGTATATTTGGTCTAAGTTGATCTCCTCCAAAAATTGAAATCTCTCTTTTATGATAAGCCAAGTTAGTCAATATATTTACAACAACATCTAGACGCTGACGAGGGGAATATCCACATACAGTAGCTGGACGAATAGTAGTTGTAGTGAAATCATCTGACTGATATTCTGCTAATATTTTTTCACAGTCTGCCTTAAAAATAGAATAATCAGTAAGTGGCTCTAATTCCATTTCTTCATGAACATTAGGCTCATCTTTGATACCATATACGCTGGAGGAAGATGCATAGAAAAAACGTTTAACTTTAGAATTTTTAGAAACTTCAACTAAAGGTCTAAAGGCATCAAGATTTATACTTTTTCCTAATTCAGGATTCATTTCAAAACTAGGATCATTTGAAATACAAGCTAAATGAATTACTGCATCATGTCCAGGAATTAGTTTTTTTAATAATGCCTTGTCCCTAATATCTCCTTTAACGGAATTAAGATTCTCATGTTTTTGTAAAACATGCTCACCATAAATCATAAGATCCAAAACGGTTACACTAAATCCTTTTTTAAGTAGATGAGGAACTAATACTGCCCCAACATATCCTGCGCCACCAGTTATAAATATTTTTTTCATAGATTTCCTTATTTTAAAATTATCTTTATTAAAAACTCTTAGGTTAAATACCTTGAATTATTACGTTAAATAGTTAAATTTGTAATACTTATAAAATTTTGGTAAATTTTACCTATTTATTAAATCTCGTAGGTTTATGAATTAATTTGTAATTTAAGTTTTTCTAAAAAAACTTGTTTATCAATTAAGTCATGCATACCAGTGACTCCAACTTTCATTGCGCCTGCAACGTTTCCTGCTAAAGCAGCCAATTGGATTGAATTAGAAATAAGTAATACAGGGGCTGATAAAGCATAATAAGCATCACCAGCACTCATTGTATCAACAACATTATCATCATTCTCTATTGCAGGAGAATGGCAAATTTCACCCAATGAGTTACAAGAAATACTACCTTTTTTCCCCATAGTCATAGCAATATAATCCCCATTTGTTAAATTTATAATCTTTTGAGGTATTGCTTCATAGTCAATATGTTTGCTATTTATTGCCATGCGAGCTTCAGGAAGATCCAAACAATAATATTTTGCATTCTGATATTTTGTAATAATATTGTAGCCAAAATTACCAGAATTAATTTGAGCATTAACAGCTAAAAACTTAGCCTTATTAATTAGCTTTGAAATTATATTATCCGTTATTAACCCATGTCCATAATCTTGAACTATAACTAAATCATAGTCATCAATATTTTTAACAAAAAAATCTATTATTTGACTTTCAATTTTTTGATCAATATATTCATCATTCATTTCATAAACTTCAAAAAGTTTTCTAAGTTTCTTTCCACCTTCAACAAATCTCGTTTTTTTTGTAGTTGGATATGGCCTTTTAAAGATTATTTTTTGATTAATATTTTTTGCAGAGTATTCTGAAAGAAACTTTTCATCATCTTCGTTATCTCCCATCACAGAAATATAATCAATATTATTACAAAATGATGAAAGAATATTTATAGCAGTTAATACGCCACCAGCTTTTTTTTCTGTCTTTTCAAAAAGAGTTGAAGTAATATTTTCCTTTGAAGGCTTTCCTAGAAAAGATACATAATTATATTCATCTATAATAGTGTCACCTATAATTAATATTTTCAAGTCATTAATTCTATTGATAATAGACTCAACATCTTTATATGAGAAATTTTCTTTAATTTTGTTTAACGATAAATGCATAATTAAAATAGTAGTTTTTTAAAATGTATCATGTAAGTTAATAATGAAATTTCTTCTGCAACACAAGGTGTTTTAAGAATTTTAACATTCATGTTATCAAATCTATTATCAAATGAGTTGGTTATGATTATAGGAATATTATTGTGCGCATTTTCTTTTTCAATTTCAGAGTAAGCATCATTTTGATAACTTTCATCCAGAATATCAGAAATTAAATTAATTATTAAAGCTTCAGCAGACATATCAATATGCTTGTGATTCTCTAAAGCATCAAAAGAAAATGGTTTTTTGAATTTTTTTATTGATAAAGCTGCTAAGTACTGAGCTGCATCATAATTTTGTCCACTTCCAATAAATTTTATATTTTTTGCATTTTTAAACATTTGAGAAATTTCTTTAACATGGGCTTTATGTTCAGAGCTCTCAGAATGATGAAATGAAATAGTAATTTGATCAACTAACATCCCGATGTACTGATTTAATTTATCATTATCAGAGGTTTTTAGTAAAAAACGCATAATAGAAATACAGGCACCCAGTCCATCAAGCAATGAAAGAATTGGGCCATAATCAATTTTACAAGAGTTAATTTCTAGTTGGCTTAAGAGCTGCTGAGTTTCAAGATTGTTTAGAAGAAAGAAATTCTCTTTTTTAATAATTCCCTTGCTATTAGAACTTCCATTATTTTTTTGACTAATTGTGAAAACAACATCATTAGTATTTCCTGACCCTTCACCTTCAAAATTATATTCAAAATTTGGGAGGCTTTCAAAATTAAAACGGCTACTATTTAAAAAATTAACCATAAACTTTAGTAACTTAAAGTCTACTTTTTCACCCTTTAAACATACAGTCGAGTTTGCTACTTTGACTGCTCTATTAGATCTTTGTTTATTAAATAAATTTAAAGAGAATGGAAATTTATTTTGAATACCAGAAAAAATAGTTGAAGACTTATTTGATGAAATTGGTTTTTGGCGTTGTGTCCCAACAGTAATTGTTTTTGCTTGATGTTTTATCGTATCAATGGGGCGCATCGAATAACGCGCAAGGTACAATAAGTCTTCCTTAACCAAATTAAGGCTCTCAATTTTAGAATAAAGCAAAAATTGAGATATGTTATATCTTAAACTATCTAGCTTTTCTTCTTGATAACCTGACAGACGTGAATCATTTTTTTCAAATAATAATATTTCTTGAAGCCTAATTCTACAATCTATTTGGTTATCAATATCATCAGCCAAGTTTAGAAAAAAATGTTGCCTACTATCAAGCTTTAGTGCAATGTTATATGCTAGTAGCTGACAATTGATAATCATAGGTAAGATGGCTAAGTTACTTAAGCCATTTGAATATAGTATTTTGGTCATAGAATCTTTTGGTAATTGAGCTTTGCTTATTATCTGATTATCACCAACTAATACAAAGTAATTATTACACTTTTTGGTTTTATCCAAAAAATTTTGGACCTTTGATCTTGAACTACCAGCTAAAAATATAACAACAGCATTATTTACGCCTACATCTATAAATTCCTCTTCACTTAGAAGAGGCACAGATTGATAACAACATTCTGATAGTTTAATTCTAGCCTCTATCCCAGCAATATAACTATCAGGACTGTCATATACTACATACCAGTGTGGAATTTGCAAAAACTTTTCAAGACATAATGCCAAATGGTTGGATTGAAAATTTTCTATTATTGAAGATAATTGCTGCGGTAAATCAATAAGTTTTTTTAGAGCTAAATAATCATCACAGCTATTTCTATTTATTTGTTGCCCGAGGAAACATGTAAGAATATAACCTACAAGGATATGGCATACATATGTTTTAGTTGAGGGGACAGCAATCTCAATATCTCTTCCATTTCCTAAATAAAGAGTTGTATCAACTAAATAAGAAATATCTCCCTCTCTCTTATTTAAAATCGCTAATGTATAAGCCCCTTGCTCACTTGCCATCTTGACAGCAACATTTGTATCCATTGTAGTTCCAGATTGCGCAATCGCAATTAGAACAGTATGGTTCATATTTTCTCTAATATGAAAAGCACTTAATTCACTTGCCAAATAGGCTTTAACCCTTATCTTTGATTCTTTAATAGCTAGATGATTATTCATAATAGCAGCTATTGCAACTGCTGCAGTATGACAGGTACCCATTCCTGTAATGACTACCTCATCTATTTCATTTATTCGAAATTTATGAAGTAGTACTTTTGGAATTTTTAGTAAATCACCTTTAATCATAGAAATATATTAATTCTTAAGTTGTTATATATCGACGAAGTGTTGACTCGAGAATATCTCTAGTCTCATATATTTCTTTCAACAAATAGTGCTTATATGTCTTCCTTGAAACATCTCTTGAAGTGATTTTAAGTTTGACATAATTTTCATCTTTTATTTTTTTTTCAACAGAAGAATTAATCCCATGAATTTTTATTTCTGAATTATTACTTCCAGAGTCAAGCAGAACGAAGCACTCGTCATCTAAATTATAGTCTTGGCCACAATCATCTACAAGCCCATAGGCGTCAGAGGAAAAATAAATACGATCATTATTCTTACCTAAAAACATACCTTGGTTACCTTTTTTTAAAAGGAGAACTTTGCCTGGATTTTCATCAGATATAATAATTCCAGTTAAGGAACCAACAATGTTCATTAATTTTTCCTGAATATTTCCCAAATTGGTAAGAGAGCCTTTTTCTGAAAATAAATAGGATAACCCAATAGAGTCGTTCTCTTCATTCAAGTTATATTCAACCTCATCTTTCCACATCATATTTTTATAAATCTCTTTGTAATTATAAATATCACCATTTACAAAAGATAAAATAGTTGGAATATGGATTGTTGTTTTAGTTACATTAATCAATGGATGAATATTTTGTTGGTTAACCAGTCCAACTGACGCCCATCTAGTATGACCCACTAAGGAAATACTTTCATATCTACCTGATTTGATAAGATCTATAACTACCTTGTCAGCTCTAAGCTGATCAAGCACTATTTCTGAGTTTTCTCCCAACACCCCTATTCTACTAAAGGTCCGGTAAATAGCATGAATGACAATCTTGTCCCCAATAATTGATGACAAGAATTCTTTATTAATTTCTGTATTTTTATACCATTCTAGATTAGCTTCATTTAACTTTATAACAAATTGGAAGCACAAACCAAGAGAGTCTCTACCTCGCATCTCCAAAAGATTTATCGAATTTATAATTGAATTTAATGTTTTAAAGAATTGCAGCATGTGCCTAGGTATAGGAAGTTTTTTATCCTCGTCTAGAAAACTTTTAACAAAATTACAACGAAAAGTTAATTCATCATCCAAAAACCAGATTGTATCTAAAATCTTATCACAATCATCTTGCCAAGAGTCTAATATATCCTGACTTCTATTAGTTATATTATTTTCAAAATAAGATTGATATTTTTCACGCAAGGTTTTTACAATATTTTTTATTGTTTGTTGCTCATCCTCAGATTCAAAATAATTTAAAAAATTAATATCACTCTTGTACATCACTGAAAAATTAAATAACTCATCGATTTCATGATGACTAATTTCATTTTTTAATTCACTTAATCTAGAAAGAGTAAGATCTGGATCAACTCTGGAGGTTAGATCAAGGTCTTTTGTAAATATTGTTCCAGTTATTCCACACATAAATTAGCTTTTGTTAATAAATCCATTGAGTTGAATTTTATAGTTTTAAGACTATAAATTCTTACTTACTTTTTACAAATACTTGGGTGTTTTATTTTGACAAATAAAAAAAATATTTATTGTAAAGTCAAAAAAAATAGCATTATTCATTTAGAGCTTATTTTCATCTATTTAAACTTTTATGGATTAAATTATTTTCAAAATCTCTCTGCCAATCATCTAGATTTGAAGAATCAAGAGAAGGAACAGAGTCGTTTTGCGCTTCTAATAGAGAGTCTAAAGTTCCAATATCTCTATGAATGTTAGTATTCTCCCATGTAGCAATTTTTCCTAGTAAGCTGGGCATTACATCTAAATCAAAATCATAAACATTAGGCAAACTTTGAAGTAGATCTAAAACTTCTGGCTCTAGAAGATAAATTGCTGCATTAGCTATTTTTCCAGGGGGGTTTTTAACCTTTTCGTGGAATTTTTGAACAACCCCTTTATTATCTAATTCCACGATTCCACAACTAGATGGTGTTAGTGTTTGAAAAGTCATCATTGTCATAATAGTATTGTGTGGCCTATGATAACGATGATAATCTATAAAAGCCTGAAAATCGCAATGACACCAGTTATCAGCATGGATAAATAATACTGTTTTATCTTTAAAAAAATCTATGTTATTAAGAAGTGTTCCGCCAGTGCCTAAAAATTTAGGTTCATAAACGTAACTTACAAATCTACTAAATTGCTCACGATTAAGAAAGTCTTCCATAATGGCTTTTTTATGATGGGTATTTACGAGAATATTTTGGATGCCTAATTCCTTTAAAAGTAATATCCAATATTCTAGAAGAGGCCTTCCTTTTATGGGCATAAGACATTTTGGCCAATCTAGTGTAAGAGGTCGAAGACGTCTACCCTCTCCAGCAGCTAACAATAATGCATTAATTTCCATTAGGTTTATTCAGTCTATCCTAAATATTTAAACCAATTCTTTGTTGCATCTGCAATTGTTTCTGGATTCCAGAGTGGTGCTTCTCGCCAGAAATCAATATTATCTAAAACAATACTCACACCTTCCTCCAAGCTCACTTTTGGCTCCCAGTTTAAAAGCCTTCTAGCTTTGGAAATATCAGCCCAAGTACAGTCTGGCTCTCCTGGGCGTTTAGGGATATTAACTATATCTCCATGAAGAAGTTCAACTAGACGATTTACACTAAAGGTATTATCAGATCCTATATTAATTATTTCACCACTTGAATCAGCTAAAACAGCAGCAACAAAAGCAGCAACAATATCTGAAACAAATGTGAAGTCACGAGTTTGTTCTCCATCGCCAACAACAGTGTAAGCCTTGTTTGCTAGTTTTTGTGCTAAGAACACCCCAAAAACAGCTCCATAAGCACCAGATGTTCGAGAACGGGGTCCGTATACATTAAACAAACGTAGAGAGATAGCTGGAATATTATAAGTTTGCGACCAATGCATAATAAGCTCTTCGCCCATGTATTTTGTTAACGCATAAGGGAATTGTGGACGAATATCTGCCGTCTCCTTTGTAGGATAATTATCAGGAATACCATAGCATGTAGAGGATGCTGCATAAATTATCTTTCTTACCCCTGAAACTCTTGAGGCCTCAAGGACATTAAATGTTCCTGTAACGTTACAATCGTAATAATTTTTTGGGTTTTCTATTGAAGGAACTATGTCTCCTATACCTGCAAGATGAAATACCCAGTCAACATCTTTAAATGTTGGCTTGATATCTTCTAAATTGATAATATCCAATTCATAGAACTCAAAGTTTTTATTATCTAGAAGATGCTCAATGTTATGTATTATTCCATTTGCTAAATTATCAATTACAATAACCTTATGTCCTAACTCAATTAGTTTATCTGACAAGTGACTTCCTATAAAACCAGCTCCACCAGTTATTAATGCTTTCATATTTTTATTTTCACCTTGTATATTTGATTTATATCTCTATTGATCCTTTTGTTTAATAACATCTTTAAATATCTCCACTATCTGATCACAACCTTTAAGAATAAACAGTTTATGTGCAATTATTAAAATTGTTAAATCTTTATCAAGATCATTTATGGATTCCATAAATGCTTTTTCAGTTTCATTATCAAACGCATTAGTCCCTTCATCAAAGATGAGTTCATTTGCCTGTTTATAAAGAGTCCAAGCAATTCCTATTCTTTGTCGTTGACCATCTAATAACCTAATCCCTCTTCCACCAACAAAAGCATCATACTTATCGTCCCATAAATCAACTAAATCTTTAGTTTATTAGGCAGAATATTCCCTTTTACCAATAACTAAATCTACAATAGTTAAAAGCCAAATCTGATGAATATTTTCTACAAAGTTATACGCCTTACTATCTACCCAAAGATTAACATCACCTAATTGATTTAAAGGATTATCATGATTAAAGCCAGAAAGCGTAACAACTGAACTAAACCTCCCTTTTCGAGCAGCTTTAACTCCATTTAGCATATTTTCGGATCTTCCACTAGATGATATCACAATAAGTAAATCTCCCTCATCTCCATAGAAATCTATAGCTTTTTCAGCCCAATATTCAAATCCATAATCATTAGCAAGGCATGTAATTAGTCCAGCATCACTAAAATTAAGGCATCTAAGCTTTCCATTTTTAGTTAGGTCGACACTAAAATGACTTGCAATTGAAGCGCTCCCTCCATTACCAATTATTATAATTTTTTTATTATTACTAGTAACTTCTATCAGAAGATTACGAATTTTAATCAACTCCTTAATTAACTCATCATTGGGTTGTAAAAGTTCAATAAAGTCTTGGAGATAGTTTTTAATAAATTGATTGTCTGACATAATATTATTTTAATAAATTAAAAATGATTTTTAAGAGTTTAATTTTACTAACTGGTTCACTATTTCCAATTATTTCTTCAGATTGTGCAATTTTCACCATAGACTAATACAAGTAATAAGAGAAGATTTCCAATCATGAATTTTCACATTAAATTCATTGGTTATTTTATCCTTATTCATTGTGGTATTTTTTGGTCTTTGAGCGGCAGTTGGGTATTGCTTAGTTTTTATAGCCTTAACTGGGTGATGAATACCCTTCAATTTAAAAATTTCTTTAGCAAACTCATACCAACTGACCTCACCTTTATTTGAGTAATGATAAATTTCTGTTAATCTATCTTTAGCTTGGTAGTCTTTGTTATCTATTATTTCCAATATTGTACATGCTAAATCAGATGCATAAGTAGGGGAGCTTATTTGGTCATCTACCACACTTAACTCATTCTGTTCTTTTTCTAACCTCAGTATCGTTTTAACAAAGTTTTTATCATATTCTGAATAAAGTGAGCTAACTCTAATGATAATAGCATCAGTCGGCATTAATTCTTGTATGATTTTTTCTCCAGCAAGCTTAGTCTTTCCATAAAAATTTACTGGATTGGGAGCGTCTGTTTCTAAGTAGGGTTTATTACTTTCTCCATCAAAAACATAATCCGTAGAGATATGTATTAGCTTTGCTTGATGTTTGTTGACAATTATTGCTAGTTGTTTTAATGCTAAGTGATTAATCTGGTTTGCTAAATCTTTTTCATCCTCTGCTTTATCTACTGCAGTATAAGCTGCACAATTAACAATGACATCAAATTTATTTATTTCAAAGTAGGAGTTGATATTATTTTTATTACTCAAGTCTAACTCCTCTCTACCAACAAAGATAAATTCATCAGAACTAAAGTTATTAGTATTAACTATCTTATGAATAGACTTTCCTAATTGACCATTCTTACCAGTAATAAGTATTTTCATAATCGCTAACTACTCAAATAAATCTTTAGCATTTGCCAAAGATGGAAGAATTTTATCCTTATCTGAGAGTTGTAACTTTTCTATTGATAATTGCCAATCAATTTTGAGTTTTTTATCATCAAAAGCAATGCCTCTATCAAGCTCAAGAGCATAGTAATTATCAACTTTATAAGCAAAGGTGGCGCTATCACTGAGGACTAAAAAACCATGGGCAAATCCTTTTGGAACGAATAGCTGATATTTATTCTGTGCTGTTAGCTCTACAGCAACATACTGACCAAAGGTTTGGCTAGACTTGCGAATGTCAACCGCTACATCCAACACACTGCCCTCAATCACTCTCACCAATTTAGCTTGAGTATACGGTGGTAGTTGATAATGAAGACCTCGAAGTACACCTTTAGAAGATTTAGACTCATTGTCCTGAACAAAGTTAACCTTGTATCCAATAGCCTCTTCAAGTAGATCTTGCCTAAAAGTTTCTACAAAGTAACCCCTATCATCCCCATGTGAATTAGGCTCAATAAGAATTACATCAGGAACTGACTGAGGGGTAAATATCAATTTACCTCCTCTGCAAGTTTAAGTAAATATTGCCCATATTGATTCTTAGCTAAGGGTTGGGCAAGTTCTATGAGTTGATTCTTATTAATATAGCCTTTTTCAAAAGCAATCTCTTCAATACAAGCTACTTTTAAACCCTGCCTTCTCTCAACGATTTCAATAAAGGTTGAAGCCTCTAATAAACTTTCATGAGTTCCTGTATCGAGCCAAGCATATCCTCTACCCATAAGCTCAACATTTAGACGCCCTTCACTTAAATATATTTGGTTAACTGAGGTAATTTCTAACTCACCCCTATCAGATGGCAAGACTTCAACAGCCTTATTAACTACATCATTAGGGAAGAAGTATAGGCCAGTTACTGCATAGTTACTTTTAGGAGATTCTGGTTTTTCTTCAATGCCAAGTGCTTTGCCTGAGGAATCAAAATGAACTACCCCATAGCAATCAGGATTTTTAACGTGATAACCAAATACAGTTGCCATATTTTTATCTTTAGCATTTGACACAGCGTTTGACAACATATCAGTCATACCATGTCCATAAAAAATATTGTCACCTAAAACTAAACAAACATCATCTTGGCCAATAAAATCATTACCCAAAATAAATGCTTGAGCTAGACCATCAGGAGAAGGCTGAACTATATATTCAAATTTCATACCAATATCAGAACCATCATTAAGAAGTCGTCTAAACCTTGGCAAGTCTTCAGGTGTAGAAATAATCATTACCTCTTGAATGCCAGCTAGCATTAGAACAGAAAGTGGATAATAAATCATCGGCTTATCATAGATTGGCATCAGTTGTTTTGATAGACCTTTAGTCAAAGGATAAAGTCGAGTACCCGAACCTCCAGCTAAAATAATTCCTTTCATAATTTAATCATTCCTAGTCTTTCACCTTGGTAACTCCCGTCTAAAACTCGATCACACCAAATAGTGTTTTCTAAATACCATTCAACAGTCTTTCTAATTCCTGTTGCAAAAGTTTCATCTGGCGTCCAGTTTAGCTTATTAGCTATTTTTGTTGCATCTATAGCATATCTTAAATCGTGCCCAGCCCTATCACTCACATAGGTTATAAGCTGTTCATACTTTTCAATACCATCAATATTACTCGGCATTAATTCATCTAGAATGATACAAACTGTTTTAACAACATCAATATTTTGTAACTCATTATGTCCACCAATATTATATGTTTCACTAATTTTACCAGTTAGAGCTACATGTACTAATGCCCTTGCATGATCTTCAACATAAAGCCAATCACGAATTTGCGAACCATCTCCATAGATTGGTAAATCTTTACCCTCTAAAGCATTAAGAATAATTAGTGGAATGAGTTTTTCAGGGAACTGGAAGGGGCCATAATTATTAGAGCAATTTGTAATAATTGTTGGAAATTTAAAAGTACGTTGCCATGCACGTACTAGATGATCAGAACTTGCTTTAGCTGCAGAGTAAGGTGAGCTAGGTGCATAGGGAGTTTCTTCAGTAAATAGATCATCTGTTCCCTCTAAATCACCATAAACCTCATCGGTAGAAACATGGTGGAATCTAAAATTATCTTTCCTACCACTATCCAGATTAGACCAATAATTTCTTGCACCCTCTAATAATATGTAAGTACCAACAATATTTGTTTGAATAAATTCACCAGGCTCATCAATCGACCTATCTACATGAGATTCAGCAGCAAGATGCATCACAATATCTGGCTGATACTGATTTAGCACTCGTTTAATTTCGCTAGCATTACAAATATCTACTTCCTCAAAAAAATACCTTTCATCATTTTCAATTAAAGTTAAAGACTCTAAATTACCTGCATAGGTAAGTTTGTCAACATTAATAACACTATGATTGGTATTATTAATAATGTAACGAATAACTGATGATCCTATGAAACCTGCTCCACCAGTGACGAGTATTTTTTTTATCATTATTTTTCTAAGGTTGTCCTTAATGTATCTGTTCAATTAATTACTTTTTGACTGTCGAAAACACTTGTGCTTTATTGGTATTCTTTGTATTACTCAATTTATAAAAAGACTATTTCTTATATTTAAAGAAAACTCTCAGCTTGATGCAGAGAGTTAACATAATGGCAAGTTAGCCCTAAATCTTTACAAACTTGACTGCCTCCAATATATATATTTGTTCCTACTCCAGCATTAATTCCTGCCTGAATATCAGATGGCTTATCCCCAATAAGTACTGATTCTTTTAAATCTATACAAAACTCATTAACCGCTTGATAAATCATTCCAGCTCTGGGTTTACGTGACTCATCATCTTTTTTGAACGCACCAAGACCATGTATCGGATGAAAGGGTGAATAATACACTTTGGAAATCAATACATCTTTAGCGAGAAACTCTTCACACATCCACTTTGTAAGGTAATTAAAATCTTCAGTACTATAATAACCTCTACCAATACCAGCCTGATTCGTTATCACAAAGATTAAATATCCATTAGAAATCGCCTGGCGGCATAATTGAAAGATACCATCAACAAACTGAAAGTCTTTTGGCTTACATACATAATCATGATCAACATTGATTACGCCATCACGGTCTAGAAAAATAGCTTTTTTAGTCATTCAAATTCAAACACCATTAAAGATATACCATCATAAATAGATTAAATACCTAACATTCTCTTACTAAATTTATAAAAAACATAGTCATTGCCTTTATCAAATAGAAACCAATACATCAGGATTAAGTTGATTAGAATCGTCCAATGATTTCTTTACTCGCTTCATCATATTTCGTTCTACTGGATCTATTAAAATATCAGCCAACAAAGTTTTCGTTCGTCCAATTCCATGCTCTGCAGCAAAGCTACCTCCCATCATTGTAGCCAATCTTCCTAACTTAATAGCAAATTCACTATCAAGACCAAAAAAATCTTGTTGCCCTAGAGGTGGAGAAAGATTATAGTGAACATTACCATCACCTAGATGGCCAAATGGATTGATTCTCACCCCTTTAAGAATCTTACTACATTCATCATTGGCACGGTTTAAAAAATCAACTAGTTGCCCAGGTGGGACTGAAATATCATGCTTGAGCTGAACACCAAGTTGGCGTTGCCCCTCAGGTTGATCTTCACGTAAACGCCAGAAGGCTGCCCTCTGAGCACTTGACATTGCTAAAGCACTATCAATAATTATACCTTCGCTCATACCCCACTCAATAACCTCAGCTAAAATTAAATCAAGTGGTACTTGCATTGAGCCAGAACTAGCCTCAACTAGTAAATAGAAAGATGTCCTATTCTGTAATGGAAAAACAAGCTGAGGGATATTTTTAAGGGCAATATCTAAACCAACATTTGAAAAGAATTCCATTGCAGTAAGAAATTCTCCACTTTCCGCTCTTAACCTTGCCGAAAGTTTTACTAATCCTGATGCATCACTTACTGCAAGTAAAGAAGTGAGATATTGCTTTGGTTCTGGTGATAACTTAAGGATAGCTCGCGTTACAATCCCAAGAGTTCCTTCTGAACCACAAAAAAGTTTTCGAAGCTGATAGCCAGAATTATCTTTCTGAACGGAGCGCATACCGTTCCATACAGTGCCGTCAGCTAAAACAACTTCAAGCCCTAAAACCAAATCTTGCATCATTCCGTAACGAAACGCATGACTGCCTCCAGCATTTGTAGCAATCAACCCACCAATCTGTGCGCTTCCCTCAGAGCCTAGATGCATTGGAAGCATTAAGCCTGTCCCTTTTAGATACTGATGTAAAGATTCCAAAATTACACCGGCTTCGACAGCAATGGTCCCTCCAGACAAGTCTGGAGATGAGATTACATTCATTCGGCTAAGTGATACAATGACTCCATTTGGTGCTCCAAGAACCCCTCCCCCAACAAGACCAGTATTGCCTCCTTGAGGGACAATTGGCAACTTCTCAGAACGACAAAGGCGAAGTACTTCAGTTACCTCAGCCGTTGATTTAATTCGCGCAACACCCAATGGAGTTTCGCCATTTTGATCCAACCAATCTCTTTGCCATGGTAGGCAATTTTCTGGGCTAATCCATCCCTTAGATCCAAGGAGTGCAGTAAATTTTTTAGACAATAGATTCACTAATTGATTCTCAGATGAGTTAATACCTTTAAAATGTAATAGTTCTTAGTAGTTGAGGCCAAAAATAGAAGAATGATGAATCTTGATTTAGCATTCAATAAAGACTCTTATAATACATCAGTAGTTTTTTATTTTTCATCAAGTTTTAGCTTATTAATCTCGTCTTTTAGTGTTTCAAATTCTTCAATCTTTGCTTTAAGAAATAAAGTGGTAAGCTTTGCCTTCTGATCTATTCCTTGAGGAGTAAGGAAGTACATGTACCCCAATTTATTTGAACTAGTACTAAAGTTTGATAGTTTTAACCATCCTTTTTCCGTCAATTTTTTAATACAGTAATTTATCTTACCAAGACTTACGCCCATCTCTCTAGAGAGTTCTCTTTGTGTATATTCTGGATTTAACTCTAACTTACTAAGCAGATCAAGATGTATATCTTTAGTATTCATTAGTCATAGAAAATTAAGCAATAGGCAGGCTACCGCAGTGTAATACAACAAAAAATTGCAAACAAAAAAGTTTTTTTAACGAAAATATTTTATCATAACTATTGTTAGTGTTCAATGAATGAACAAACATTAAATTAATAGAATAATAGACACTAATAATCAATACTTCTAAAAATTACTTTACTCAAAATACGTTAGTAAACTTCTAAATTATTTCAAGCAATGACTTAAACTTTTTCTTGTATATTTTCTTAATTATGTTTAATTGATGACAGTCTATCATTAAAATATAATTACTTAATTCACAGATGAATAGTGCTATCTACTTTAATATAAAAAATTTGTTCTCTACTATTGATTTAAGTTGTAATATTAATAATTCTTCTTGCAATTTAAAACCATTAATTCCAACCAAGCTATGAATGTTATCTGTATGAAATGGGGGGATAAGTTCACAGTAGACTACGTAAACCGTTTATATGCGATGGTTTCACGTAATATGCAGGCGGAATTTAGATTTGTGTGTTTCACTGAAAATAGTATAGGCATTAGGCCCGAAGTAGAGATACAAGAACTCCCAGAATTAGAACTTCCTCCTGGATCACCCGAGCGTGGTTGGAGGAAGCTCACTGTATTTAAAAAAGACTTTGGGGGACTATCTGGGCCAACACTTTTTCTTGACTTAGACATAGTAATTGTTGGGAGCTTGGATGCATTTATACACCAACCTGGTTATTTCTTAATTGCTCATGACAAAAAAAATATAAAAAAAAGAGAGGGAAACTCCTCAGTATTTCGGTTTGAGATTGGACAATACCCACAGATTTTGGACTACTTTGAAAAAAATTCTAAACAAATAAAGGATGAAGTACGCCATGAACAGGCGTATTTATCACGCGAAATAAATAAGCTAGGGAAATTAGAATTTTGGCCAGATGACTGGGTCCCAAGCTTTAAGTATAAATGTTGTCCTCCCTGGATTAAGTCTTGGTTTATAGCCCCCTCAATACCTAAAGGATCTAAGATTATTTTATTTCATGGTTTGCCTAATCCGCCTGAAGCAATTAGAGGGCATAGTGGAAAATGGTATCGGCACATAAAGCCATCTCCATGGATTAAAGACTACTGGACAACTAATGAATAAAACATACAATATTAGTGCAAAGAATAAATTACAAAATATTGATGTTGTTAAAACTGCCCATAGTGCCTTAGATGAAATAGTGTCAAGCGAGCTTAATAGCATTAATAAGTATGGGCAGCTTAATACTAATGTAGCTGATAGAGAAGGACATGATGCAAGATATGCTATTGATGCAACTAAAATAGCTAATGAATTAGACTGGACTTCAGATGAGAGGTTTGCAATGGATATTAAGAAAACTGTAGAATGGTGTTTAGATAATAAACCCTGGTGTCAACATTTGGAAAATTGCAGCTATAAGAGAATGTTTAGGAATATTAGTTAAATGACAACAAAACATCTAGATATTGGATGTGGCTCTAATCCAAGAAACCCATTTGATTGTGATGAATTGTATGGTGTTGATATTTTAAAACAAGAAATAAACCATTTTAAATATAAACAATGTAATGTGGTGCTTGAGCCTCTTCCTTTTAAAGAATCCACCTTTAACTCTGTATCAGCATATGATTTGCTAGAACATATTCCACGATTTGCTATAATTAATAACCAAACTACCTTTCCATTTATTCTTTTAATG
>Ga0209482_1000235_pt1 | contig 50649 bp, 40 predicted proteins | sample CoawatmetaG10DNA_FD_187512 | JGI IMG/M metagenome (GOLD analysis project Ga0209482, IMG submission 187512) | Marine microbial communities from the West Antarctic Peninsula - Coastal water metaG104-DNA (SPAdes) (version 2) | ecosystem: Environmental > Aquatic > Marine > Coastal ...
GCTTTAGATTTAACATTCTTTCTTTCAGCCGCTTTAGGTGCTGGCTTTTCAACCGCTTTAGGTGCTGGCTTTTCAACCGCTTTAGGTGCTGGCTTTTCAACCGCTTTAGGTGCTGGCTTTGATTCTTCTTTTTTTATTTCTTGTCCAGGTGGAGGTGGGTCTAGTAACACAGTGTATTCTGCGTAATTCCTACCTTTTGGGCTATCGATCTGAATTAATAAATCGATGAATGGGTCTTTGACTAATAGATTCGATGATAGAAGTAAAACAGCTCCCTTCGCTGTTTTTTTAATAATCATTTTAATATCGCTATGTATATCAAATCTGTCAATTGATCTTGATATGTAAGCTTCTTTGCTAGCTACGGAGGGATTTAAATCATCTAAACTTTCATTATCAGATAAGGTTAACTTAATACTTGCATTCAGCTTTTGATCTTGAGTTGAATTTACCTTGATGTCACCTAGCTGAAGCGCGAACAAATGCTGTGAAAAAACAACAAAACAACAAAACAAAACTATATTCTTTAAATTTATTTGCATTCTATTTTCTTAGTACCCTATTTATTTACAAGAATCTTTAACATTCGTCTAATTGGCTCTGCAGCACCCCATAACAACTGATCGCCAACAGTAAAAACAGAAATATAATTATCTCCTAAGTTAAGCTTTTTAACTCTTCCCACCGCAATATCAAGTTTACCTGAAACAGCAGCTGGACTTAACTCTTTCATTGATAAATCTTTCACATTTGGAATTAATTTTACCCATGAATTTCCAGAAGATATTAAATCGTTAATACTTTCCAGGGATAAACTTTGATTCAACTTAATAGTTAAGGCTTGACTGTGTGACCTCATTACTCCAGTTCGAACACATATTCCATCAACATTGATTGAGTTGAATTCAGACCCTAAAATTTTATTTGTTTCAGTTCCTCCTTTCCACTCTTCTCGACTATTGCCATCTCCCAAGTCATCATCTATCCATGGGATAAGGCTTCCTGCCAGCGGCACTTTAAAGTAATCGGTACTTAAATTCTTAGAGTTTATAGTGCCCTGAACTTCTTTATCCAAATCTAGGATATTTACATTTTTTATATTTAGCTTGCCTTCGACAGAGCTATGAAGTTGCCCCATTTGCAGGAGTAACTCCCTCATATTTTCTGCTCCTGCACCACTAGCTGCTTGATAAGTCATTGATGAAACCCACTCAACTACTCCTTCAGAAATCAAACCTTGAATTGCTAAAAGCATAAGTGAGACAGTACAATTTCCACCAACCCAATTCTTAATCCCTTTATCAAACGCTTTTTCTATAGATTTTTGATTAATTGGATCTAAAACAATTACGGCATCATCATTCATTCTTAATTCAGACGCGGCATCAATCCAATGACCATTCCACCCACTTTTCCTCAATGGTTTTAATATTTTTTTTGTATAGCCACTGCCCTGACAAGATAAAATTATATCCATTTTAGACAAAACATAAATATCAGATGCATCTAAAAGAATAGGGTCTTTAGCATATTCTTTTGGGCAAGCTTGCCCTACTTGTGATGTGGAAAAAAAGAATGATTCGATATCTTTATAATTAGACTCCTCTTCAATTCTTTGCATAAGAACTGAGCCAACCATACCTCTCCATCCAATAAAGCCAACTTTTTTCATATTATATTTTCCTTAATCTTTCAACGACAGCATTTCCCATGGCTTCACAACCAACTAATTCAGTACCCTTGGAAAGTATGTCTTGAGTCCGAAGTCCGTCAGCCAATGTCTCCTTAACTGCAAGTTCTATTTTTTTTGCCTTATCTTCATCGTTGAAAGTATATCTAAACATCATCGCTAACGATAGAATTGTTGCTAAAGGATTTGCTTTATCTAGTCCAGCAATGTCTGGTGCTGAGCCGTGACTTGGCTCATACATTCCCTTTTTATTTTTATCAAGGGATGCTGATGGAAGCATGCCAATCGATCCGGTGAGCATTGACGCTTGATCTGACAAAATGTCACCAAAAATATTCCCAGTAACAATTACATCAAACTGTTTTGGCTCTCTTACAAGTTGCATTGCAGCGTTATCAACATACATATGGGTAAGCTCTACATCATTATATTCACTAGATACCTCAATCATAATTTCACGCCATAGCTCTGTTGTTTCAAGAACATTTGCCTTATCGATTGAGCACAATTTTTTTGATCTTTTTCTTGCGACGGTAAAAGCAACATGAGCGATTCGTATTATCTCAGACTCTGAATACCTCATTGTATTAATGCCAAATCTTTCTCCATCATTATCCTTATGGATGCCCCTAGGTTCTCCAAAATATATATCACCAGTAAGCTCCCTAATAATCATAAGATCAAGATTATTTACGAGATTAGGTTTTAAACTTGAGGAGTCAATTAATTCGGAAAACATTGTAGCTGGCCTTAAGTTTGCAAACAATTCCAATTCTTTACGGATCCTCAACAAACCTTGCTCAGGCCTTTTGTCTCTCGGAAGATCGTTGTACTTCCAGTGACCAACTGAACCTAATAAAACTGCGTCAGCAGATAAAGCGCTTAATAGTGTTGACTCAGGAAGGGGGTCACCAAACTCTTCAAAAGCGATACCGCCAATTTTATTTTGAACAAGGTCTTTATCTAATTTAAAGAGCTCTAAAATCTTAATTGCCTGATTTACAATCTCAGGTCCAATTCCGTCTCCAGGTAATACAGAAATTTTCATAAATTTAGCCTTAATTTAACCACGGAAATTTCAAATAGTACTCTTTTTCAAAGGTTTCTATAGCCATTTTTTCTTTTAATGTGAGCCCGATATGATCTAGGCCATTTATCAAACAATGTTTCTGAAAGTCATCAATTTCAAAATTAGATAAAAGAAGTTCTTCGTGCTTCACTTCTTGGCATTCGAGATCAATACTTAATGAATAACCAATATTACGGAATGTGTTTGTAAAAATATTATCTATAATCTCTTCCTCTAGAACGACAGGTAAAATACCATTTTTAAAGCAATTTCCGTAAAATATATCCGCAAAACTTGAGGCCAAAATAACGCGAATACCAAAATCCAATAAAGCCCAGGGAGCATGTTCTCGGCTAGAACCACAACCAAAATTTTCCCTAGTAACTAGGACAGAGCCACCCAAATATCTTTCTTGATTCAAAATAAAATCAGTATTCAGCGGCCTTAGAGAGTTATCTTGTTCTGGTTCACCATGATCAAGGTACCTCCATTCATCAAATAAATTTGGGCCGAATCCTGTTCTCTTAACTGACTTTAAGAACTGTTTTGGAATTATGGCATCTGTATCAATATTTGCACGATCAATGGGTATTACTATCCCCGTATGTCTTTTAATTGGATCCATCTATTTCCCTAATATCAGTAAATTTACCATAAATAGCTGCTGCAGCTGCCATCTCTGGGCTAACAAGATGAGTGCGCCCACCCTGCCCCTGCCTACCTTCAAAATTCCTGTTTGAAGTTGATGCGCACCTTTCACCCGGCTCTAACTTGTCTGCGTTCATTGCAAGGCACATTGAGCATCCTGGCTCCCTCCATTCAAAACCTGCATCAATAAAAATTTTATCCAAACCTTCATTTTCGGCAGCTTTTTTAACTAAACCAGATCCAGGAACCACTAATGCTAGTTTAATATTTTTTGCCACTTTTTTTGACCTAACAATATTAGCAGCGGCCCTTAAGTCTTCAATCCTAGAATTTGTACATGACCCAATAAAAACCTTATCCAAAGATATTTCGTTAGGAAAAAGCCCGTGCTTAAGGTCCATATAATTTAATGCCCGCTGATAATCTTTTTGGACGGTTTTATCTTTAAAACTTTTCGGGTTTGGAATTTTTTCATTAATACTAATGACCATTTCTGGTGATGTTCCCCAAGTCACCTGAGGCTCGATTAAACATCCATCAACCTCGATACACTTATCATAAGCAGCGCCTTCATCACTAACTAATTTTTCCCAGTCAATCACTGCTTTGTTCCATAATGCTCCTTTTGGGGAATACGGTTTCCCTTCAAGGTAATCTAGTGTCTTCTGGTCGACAGCAATCATACCTGCTCGAGAGCCTGCTTCAATTGCCATATTGCACAATGTCATTCTATTTTCCATAGACATTGATCTAATAACATTACCTGTGAATTCAATTGCATAACCATTACCTCCTGCCGTACCAATCAAGCCAATTATTGAAAGTGCGACATCTTTTGCTGTTACCCCAGTAGTTAATTCGCCCCCCACCTCAATACGCATAGTTTTAAATTTCTTTATTAAAAGACATTGGGTTGTTAAGACATGTTCAACTTCAGAGGTACCAATGCCCATAGCTAATGAGCCAAAAGCACCGTGAGTACTTGTATGAGAGTCTCCACAAACTATAGTCATACCAGGTAATGTTGAGCCTTGTTCTGGTCCAATAACATGAACAATACCTTGTCGAGGGTCATTCATTTTAAATTGGTTTAAGCCATGGTCTTTGCAATTTTTGTCAAGTGTCTCTATCTGAATTCTAGAGACTGGATCCTCAATACCATCTACACGATTAGTTGTAGGAACATTATGGTCGGGGACAGCAAGGATTGATTTGGTTCTCCAAATTTTTCTATTGGCTAGCTTTATTCCCTCAAAAGCTTGAGGGCTTGTTACCTCATGAACTAAATGCCTATCAATATAAATTAAATAAGTATCTTTATTCTCTTTAATAACGTGTCTTGAAAATAATTTCTCATAAAGAGTCTGGGCCATAGATTTAATCTCTAAAATTTCCGAAGTTTAGAGGGAAGTCTTTGTGGTTAGCTTTTACAAGTGCTATGCCATCTTGGAGTAGATCTTTCTTAGCCCCACTAATCCTTACTGAGTCGCCCTGAATACTTGCTTGAAGCTTCATCTTAGATTCTTTGATTGTTTTGACAATTTGCTTTGCTAAATCAATATCAATTCCAGTTTGGATCGACAAAGATTGCTTAGCTTTGTTTCCGGAGATTTGTTCAATTTCATTTGAAACAATCCTCCTTGAACTATCGGGCTCTTTTTTTTCCATAGCAGGAAATAAGATATCCTTAATTTGATTTAACTGAAAATCTGAGTCACCATAAACATTAATAGTCATCTCTTTTTCTAAAAGCTCAACCTTCCCACTAGAGCCTTTAAAATCATACCTGTTATCAATCATTCTGCTTGAAACATCAACTGCATTTTTTATATTTACCATATTCGCTTCTGAGCTTATATCAAATGAAGGCATAATCTTAATCTCCTTTTTTTATTTATTTTTTTGCTTACCGGCAATCCTCATCCTCAAAGCATTTATCTTAATAAAGCCCTCAGCATCTTTTTGGTCATAAGCGCCTTTATCATCCTCAAATGTTGCAATATTTGAATCAAATAAAGAATTTTTACTGTCTCTGCCCATAATTATTATATTGCCTTTAAATAAACTTATCTTAACCCACCCATTAACCTTAGATTGAGTGGTGTCAATTAGAGATTGGAGCGCAAGCCTTTCCGGAGACCACCAAAATCCGTTATATATAATTGATGCGTATTTTGGCATTAATTCGTCCTTTAAGTGAGCTTCTTCTCTGTCAAGAGTTAAGGACTCAATTGCTCTATGCGCTTTTAATAAAATTGATCCTCCTGGTGTCTCATAACAACCTCGTGACTTCATGCCAACGAATCTGTTTTCAACTAGATCGAGTCTTCCAATTCCATGTTTTCCTCCAATCACGTTTAATTGATGCAGAATCTCATGGGGCTTTAACATTTTTTCATTAATACTTACCGGATCACCTCTATTAAAACCAATCGTTATCTCCTCTGCTTCGTCCGGTGCATTTTTAAGACTCTTTGTCCACCTCCACATTGATTCATCTGGAGAGGAAGCTGGGTCCTCTAAATCCCTTCCTTCATATGAGATATGTAAAAGATTTGCGTCCATACTATAAGGGCTGCCACCATCCTTATGCTTCATATCTACCGGTATATTATTTTTTTCAGCAAATTTGATTAGTTTTTCTCTGCTAAGCAAATCCCACTCTCTCCAGGGTGCAATAATTTTTATATCAGGATTAAGGGCATAAGCTCCAAGCTCAAACCTCACTTGATCATTACCTTTACCCGTTGAACCATGCGAAATTGAATTGCTTTGAGTTTCTTTAGCGATTTCAATTAGCTTTTTAGCAATTAGTGGTCTTGCAATTGAGGTTCCTAATAAGTACTCGCCTTCGTAAACAGTATTAGCCCTAAACATTGGAAACACATAGTCCCTAACAAACTCTTCCCTGAGGTCTTCAATGAAAATTTCCTTAACGCCTGCGGACTTTGCTTTTTCTCTTGCTAACCCTACCTCTTCTCCCTGACCTAGGTCAGCAGTAAATGTGACAACTTCGCAGCTGTACTCTTGTTGTAACCATTTTAAAATTACAGATGTATCAAGCCCACCTGAGTAAGCTAAAACAATTTTTTTTACATTACTTATCATTGAATTTTCCCTAATAACAGATACTCTAAAAGTGCTTTTTGTACATGCAGTCTATTTTCAGCTTCATCCCATACTACACTTTGTTTGCCGTCAATTACATCACTAGAAACTTCTTCTTCCCTGTGAGCTGGCAGACAATGCATAAATAAAGCGTCTTTATTAGCAGCTGCCATTACTTCAGAATTAACCTGCCAGCTGCTAAAATGTTTCCTTCTTTCCTCAGTCTCTTCTTCGTGACCCATACTAGTAAAAACATCAGTGGTGACAATATCGGCTCCTTTTGCCGCATCCAAGGGATCCTCAAACTCGTTAAAATACTTATTATTAACTAGGCCAAGTCTTTTTGGATTGATTTGATAACCTTTTGGAGATGATATGTGGATATTAAAATCAAGAAGTTCTGCTGCTTGAAGCCATGTATTACACATATTGTTAGAATCTCCAATCCAAGCTACTGTCTTTCCTTGAATTGGACCCCTTTTCTCAATATATGTAAATATGTCAGCCAAAATTTGGCATGGGTGATATTCATTTGTTAACCCATTGATCACTGGAACACTAGAGTTTTTAGCAAATCTCTCTACGACCTCCTGCTCGAAAGTTCTTATCATAACTACATCGCACATTCTAGAAATAACCTTAGAGGCATCTTCGACAGACTCCCCTCTTCCAAGTTGAGAATCTTTTGTATTAAGGTATATTGCAGTCCCACCAAGTTGCTGCATTCCACCCTCAAAAGATAACCTTGTTCTTGTGCTTGCTTGCTCAAAAATCATAACAAGATTTCTGTCCTCTAATGGCCAATATTTTCTATAAGCTTTGTATTCAGATTTAATCCAAGCCGCTCTTTTAAGTATGTCTTGAATCTCATTAAGCGTTAAGTCATTAAACTTTAAAAAATGTTTTATTTTATTCATAGTTATTTAAAAAAACCTCGATTACATTTATCAATCTCTCACATAAAACCTTAGCTTCAGTTTCATTTATAATTAGTGGCGGCAGAAGTCTTATCACTTTTTCTGAGGTTACATTAATTAAAAGCTTTTTTTCTAATGCAATATTTACAACTTCACTACAAGGTAAGTTTAATTCAATACCAATCATCAGTCCCATGGACCTAATTGAGACAATATTTTTATTATTCTTAAATTTATTTTTTAAAAGGTCGACTATTAATGAGCCTTGCTTAGACGCATTTTTAATTAAATGTTTTTCTTCAATAACATTTAAAGTTGTAATTCCTGCAGAGCAAGCTAACGGATTACCCCCAAATGTAGAGCCATGCTTTCCTGGTTGCATAAGCTGTGTTGCAACTTTATTTGCAATACATGCACCAATTGGAACGCCCGATCCAAGTCCTTTAGCTAGTGTCATTACATCAGGTTTAACTGATGAATGCTGGTGAGCAAACCATTTACCTGTTCTTGCAACTCCGCACTGAACTTCATCAAAAATTAATAGCCATTTATTTTGATCGCAAATTTGTCTTAATTTTTTTAAATATTGTTCAAAGTTTTTTGGAATATTTACTCCACCTTCCCCTTGGATTGGCTCAACAAATATTGCAGATACTTTATTTTTTTTACTAGCAATGTTACTTATCGAATCAATATCATCAAATGGAACTCTTATGAAGCCAGATACTAGGGGCTCAAAACCTGCTTGGTAGTTTCTTCCTGCAGATGCCGATAATGTACCCATAGTTCTTCCGTGAAAACCGCCTTCCATAACAATAATATTTGGATTATCGATATTTAATTTATGAGCATGTAGCCTAGCTATTTTAATTGCCGCCTCATTTGCCTCGCAACCTGAATTACAAAAAAATACTGAAGAAAGTTTTGATAATTTTACTAATTTTTCTGCGAGTATTGACTGTTCCTCGATATTGTAATAGTTAGAGACATGGATTAATTTTGATACTTGACTAGATATAGCTTTAATTAAATCAGGATGATTATGTCCCAAAGTATTAACTGCTATGCCTGATAAGCCATCTATGTATTTATTGCCATTTTTATCAAACAACCAGACACCCTCACCTTTATCGAAAGATACAGGGAGTCTTTTATACGTCTCCATTAAATAGTCAGTTTGATTAGTCATTAATTTTCCATAGTTACAAACAAAAAAGGCGACTTAAAGTCGCCTTTGCATCCTTTAAGACTTATTATAAACCAAGCAGCGCCCGATGAGAAAGTCCGTTTGTCATCAAGAGTAACATTGGAATTGAAAGCAATGTATTTGTTCTAGAAGCTAAAAGAGCCACTCTTCTTGCGACCACTTTTTCTTCATCAGATGCTTTTTTCATGCCAAGAATTTTTTGCTGATTAGGCCAAATTAATCCCCAAACATTAAAGAGCATTATTGTTCCCATCCATGAACCAATACCAATTGCTTCATACCCCGGTTTCAATAAGAATGTATCTGTAAAACTTGCGCCAAGTAATGCTGCACCCGCAACCCATGTTACTAAAGCTGCCCACCTAAACCACAATAGAGCTAGAGGAGCGACATGTTTAGTTATACCGGAACCTGTTCCATCCGCAGCTGCTTGCTTTAAAGCTGGCACTTGAACAAAATTAAAGTAGTAAAGTAAACCGATCCAAGTAACGCCTGCTATGACATGGAAGAATCTCATAAAACCATAATAAACAGCAACTCCGTCACCAAGTAAACCTGTTGTAGATAATTCACTCCAATCTAAAATTAAAAGTGAAATTATTGACAAGGCTAGACCGCCAATAATTGTACCTTTGATAGTATCTAATGGATTATTCATAAATCAGACTCCTAGTGGTAAAATATTAAATGCAGATTATTACATTTCGGCTAATTTAGCAAGTTTATTACCATCAATAACATCGAAATTTCCTAACCAATAAGGCGCTAAATACATATTATGTTTTTAACTCACAAGGGCGTGCTATGGATGATCATAGCAACTAGCTTTTTTGCAATAATGGGTACTTTTGTAAAAATTGGTTCTGAATTTTTCTCAGAAACTGAATTAGTCTTTTATCGATCGGCGATAAGTCTTTTGTTAGTTGCACTGCTTATTATAAGAAGCAAAACAACCATAAAAACAAACTACATTCGATTGCATTTTTTACGATCTATTACAGGATTTTTATCTCTTCTAGCTTTTTTTTATGCCATTAGTAAACTTCCGTTAAGCTCTGCAATCTCACTTAATTACACGTCACCCCTATTCCTAAGCCTACTTATTACAATTATCTTAAAACGCAAATTGAATAAGTTTTTATTCAGTATTGTTTGTGTTGGGTTTTTTGGAACCTTTTTGTTGCTGAAACCAACATTTGTAGATCAAAATTATTTTGCCGGTTTTATGGGGCTTGTTTCTGGATTTGGGGCCGCTTTTGCTTATCTTTATATAACCCAATTAGGTCAACTAAAAGAGCCTGATATTAGGACAGTATTTTATTTTACAGGATTTTCAACGATTGGCTCAGCAGCTATGCTTTTCTTTGAAGAAATCAATATCCCCGATTTCAGCCAAATTTATATATTAGTAGGCTTAGGCTTGAGTGCAACAATTGCTCAAATCGCATTAACTAAAGCGTATAGAGTTGGAAATACTATGGGAAATGCTGGACTTTCTTATCTAACCGTTATTTTCTCAACCCTTATCGGATTAATATATTTTAAGGAATTCTTAGACTTACAAAGTATTTTAGGTATATTTTTAATAATTTTAAGTGGAATTTTTTCGTCGAAAAAGTAAGCTAAGCCTCCATTAAGCCGCATCGAATAGCTATCAATGCAATCTCTGCTGAATTATTTGCGTTTAGTTTTTGTTTAATATTATATAAATGAGTTCCTACAGTTCTAGGACTAAGACACATAGTATCAGCGATATCATTTGTACTCTTTCCTTTTGCTAAAGCAATAAACACCTCGAACTCTCTGTCTGACAGTATTTCAACAGGATTATTTTCCCCTGATAGCTGAGTAATAGCCATCTGCTGAGCCACTGCTGGCTCAAGGTATTTTTTACCGGTATAAACTGATCTAATTGCTTTAATTAACTCTTCGGCAGCAGTTCTTTTTGTTAGGTATCCTAACGCACCTGCGCCTAGTACCCTTTTAGGGTGAACTGTATCCTCATGCGCTGATAGTACTAAAATTTTTGATTTTTTATCGTAAGCCTGAATTCTTTCAATAGCCTCAAGACCACCGATTCCTGGCATAGTTATATCCATAATAACAACATCTGGGTGCAGCTCCTTAAAGCTTTTTATTCCTAACTCGCCAGTTTCAGCCTCACCTATAACCTCCATATCAGACTCTGAATCTATTAACATTTTAAATCCCATTCTCACAACTGAGTGATCATCAACAAGCAAAATTTTAATATTATTCATTTTTATACCCTAATTTGGTTACGTCGATTATATCCATATGTTTCGATTAGCACCCTAATGATTTCTATTAGATTTATGCTTTTTTTTAAATCGTCAAATTCAGTAAGCTAGAACAGTTCTTCTACCTTAATGGAATCTCGACCTTTAGACTTGTGCCCTTTTTAATTATGGACTTTAAAGAAAAAGTCCCACTTAAATAGTTGACCCTTTCTTTAATTCCGACCAGTCCAAACTGCTTTGTTTTACTTAAAATTGATGTATCAAAGCCTACTCCGTTATCATCAAACTTAATTATTAACTTACTATTTATGTTTTTTAGTTCAATCTGAACTTTATCCGCTTGAGAATGTTTTAAAGCATTATTCATTGCCTCTTGAATAATTCGATAAATATTAATATTAACCACCTCTCCCATATCATCAATATCGCCTTTTATACTAAGCCTTAAATTTATGTTTGGATACTGATTACTCCATTTACTTACAATATCATTAAGAGTTTCGGTCAAGCCTAAGTCATCAAGGGAGCTTGGTCTTAATTGCCTAATAATATTATGCATACCATCATATATTTGGTTTGCTGCTGAGGTAACCGAAGATGCACTTATTTCAATATCTTTATCTTTGCCTTTGGAGCGATTAGCAATATTTTGCGCAAAAATCTTAATTGCTGAAACATATTGCCCTAACTCATCATGAAGCTCCCTTGCTAAACTCTTTCTTTCATCCTCCACATGCTCTTGAATAATAGCTGTTAACTTTCGGTTTTCTTTTAGTTCCAACTTAGACTTTTCTGCAACTAGTTTTTCCGTAATATCTCTCATACTGACAATATCACCAATAACTTTTTTAGATCGTGGGTCTGTTAATGGTGATGCAGAGATAGATACGTCAATTAAACCCCCATTCTTCCCTCTCCTTTTAGTTTCAAAGTTTTGTAAAAAATTATTTCCCTTAATAAGCTCAAGGTTTTTTTCAAACTCTTTAAGTAAACTTTTTGGAACAATTATTTCTGCTGACTTACCAATAATATCTTTTTTTGTATATCCAAAAATTCTTTGAGCTGAAGTATTCCAAAAAGTAATTTTAAGGTTTTCGTCATGAATCATCACAGCATCTGCAGTTTGCTCTGCAATTAATCCTAATCGGTTGTTTTCGAACATCGTTTTTTGAAGAGAGTTTCCCATTGCATTAAGGTTTAGAGCAATAGATCTAAACTCCGGAACGTTAAAATGAGGTAAGCGCGCATCTAAGCCTCCTTTACCGATTTTTTCAATAGCAACAAGCATATTATTTATTGGTCTTAGCCACTGACCCAGTAACCAATATACAAATAAATTAAACAATATAAAAAAAATACAAGTTATTAAAAAAAGTGCTCTCAATTCTACCCATGCTCCTCGAATAGCTCCTGATGCATTTGATTGAACAATCAATCTTCCGGAATCTATTAGGCGAGAATTTGATTCTTTTTTTGGGCTAATAAAATTTACATACCACTTTGGGGGCTCAACTTCTAACAAATAAGAAGATGGCGATGATTTATAAGTAAGTTCGCCCTGTCGATTATAAAGAAAGATATCGTTACTTCGGACGTACCCTAACTGCCTGAGAAACCTCCTAATAACATCATGTGTATTGCCCCACTCTGGATTCTGGCCTGATCTTACTATGATGGTCTCAAGATATTGAAGGGTGACTTTATTTGCTGACTCAACTCCTTCTTGAATCGATCTTTTGGACGAGTTCATTGAAACCAAACTTAACGCAATCAATAAAAAAAGCATTATTAGTGTTATCAGTAAATTAAATCTAAGTCGAAGAGTCATAAAGTAAGTTCTATAAAATTAATAAATCAGTTGTATCATATGACACAGATTAAATAAATTTGTTATTAAATTTTTATATACTTAATTATAATTAAATATAAATATAACAAAATTAACCAAACGATATACCGATGTAACAGGAGATAAGCCTCAATGTCAATAGAGTCAGTTAATAACGAGCACCGAGTTTTTTACCCGAACATAGATTTATCTAAAAAAGCATACATTTCTGACCTTGAGCAATATCAAAGTATCTGCAAAAAAGCAAAAGAAAACTACGAAGGGTTTTGGGGTGACTTAGCAAATGAGTTGCTGCTTTGGGACAAGCCTTTCACTAAACTTCTTAACCAAGACTCTCCGCCTTTCTTCAAATGGTTTGAAGATGGAAAATTAAATGCCTCTTATAATTGCATTGATCGTCACCTTAAAACACAGCCAAATAAAACTGCAATTATTTTTGAAGCAGATGATGGGGAGGTTACATCAGTTACTTACCTCGAATTATATAAAAAAGTATGTAAGTTCGCTAACGGCCTAAAGACACTAAACATATCAGCTGGGGATAGGGTGATTATATACCTGCCTATGAGTATTGAAGCTGTCGTAGCAATGCAAGCGTGCGCTCGAATAGGGTTGACACATTCAGTTGTCTTTGCGGGATTTTCTGCAAAAAGTTTACAGGAAAGAATAATAGACACTCAGGCTAAGCTCATCATAACCGCGGACGCTCAATTCCGTGGCGGCAAAACTTTACCGTTAAAAAATGCAGTTGATGACGCCATTTCACTTGGTGGTTGCGAGTCAATAACTAAAGTAATTATCTACAACAGAGCTAAAACAAAAATTAATTTAACGGCTAAGGATATTTTATGGGATGTTCTTACTGATGGTCAATCGGATAAATGCGAGGCATTGCCTCTGCCTGCTGAGCACCCATTATTTATTCTTTACACTTCTGGGTCTACTGGAAAGCCTAAAGGCGTTCAACATTCGACGGCAGGTTTTCTATTACATGCGATCAATACGTGTCGTTGGACTTTTGACATTCATGACCAAGATATATATTGGTGCACCGCGGATGTAGGCTGGATAACTGGCCACACATACGTTGCTTATGGTCCAACTGCTATGGGCGCCACCCAAGTAATATTTGAAGGAGTCCCAACATACCCTGACGCAAGTAGATTTTGGCAGTTAATAGAGAAACACAAAATCAGTATTTTCTATACGGCGCCTACAGCAATAAGGGCGCTGACAAAAGCATCTAGTATTTCACCGCAAACGCACCCGAAAAACTTTAATCTAAGCTCCCTAAGAATTCTAGGGACAGTTGGGGAGCCAATTAACCCAGAGGCCTGGATGTGGTATTACGAAAACGTCGGAAACAATAAGTGTCCAATAGTAGACACATTTTGGCAAACAGAAACTGGGGGTCATGTAATAACTCCTTTACCAGGAGCAACACCACTAGTTCCAGGCTCCTGCACCCTTCCATTCCCAGGAATTGATATTGATATTGTTGATGAAGCAGGAAATGATGTTGAATGGGGGAATGGCGGCCTATTAGTTATTAAAAAACCATGGCCTTCAATGATAAGAAATATTTGGGGAGACCCAGAACGGTTTAAAAAAAGCTACTTTCCAGAGGAGTTAGGGGGAAATCTTTATTTGGCAGGTGACGGTGCCATTAGAGATAAAAAAACAGGGTATTTTACAATCATGGGAAGGATAGATGACGTTTTAAACATATCGGGGCATCGGTTAGGAACAATGGAAATTGAATCCGCATTAGTTTCAAGTTCAATAGTTGCTGAAGCAGCCGTTGTTGGCAGACCTCATGAAGTTAAAGGTGAATCAGTTGTTGCTTTTGTAGTTCTTAAGGGTGAAAGACCAAACAAAGAAGAAGCAAAGTTGATTATTGATAAACTCAAAAAGTGGGTATCTAAAGAGATTGGACCTATTGCAAAACCTGATGAAATTCGTTTTGGTGATAATTTACCGAAAACGAGGTCAGGCAAAATAATGCGGCGCTTACTAAGGAATTTAGCAAATAATGAAAAGATAACAACTGATATTTCTACACTTGAAAATCCAGATATTTTAGAGCAGTTAAGCGAAAAACTATAGACATCAGCTCTAAAAGTTATAGAATGATAGATTACTATTCCACTCAATACGGATGAAAAAAAAGTACACAAATATCTTAAAAAAAATATGTATCGGAATTCTAGTTACATGTTTATCTTTTATATCTATAGGTTATATTACGTTTTATTTTTTTGTTAAATCAGATTTAAACTATTACTCAGATAAAATAACTAATTACATAAGTAAAGAAATAAATCGAGAAGTATCAATTGAAACGCTTGAAGCAAAATGGGTTGTTACCAATCCAAGATTTATAATTAATCAATTCAGTATTTACAATCATGATAAATCTAAAGCCTTTAATTTAAAAAAGGTAGAGATAGACTTGTCTTGGGTTTCACTATTTAAATTAGATTTTATTTTAGACCAGATTGTAATCTACAACCCCACTTTGGAAATTAAAAAAAACAGTGAAACAGAGTATCTTGTAGGTGGAATTAATGTTGATTTAGAAGATGAGCAGAGTAAAGTTTCTGACTGGCTCTTAAATCAAGATGACATCATCATAGTTGATGGTGGGATTACATGGATTGATAATACAAGAGGAGAAATACCAAAACTCATTTTAAGTAATTTAAATTTTAACTTTCAAACTTCCACCCTTCTTTCCTATCTTGATCGCCACTTCTTCTCTTTAAGCTTTTATTCATCTGAGGGGACCTCAAAAAAAATATCTATAGGGGGTCATATTGATGTTGATTCTATTAAAGGGTCTGAAGATCTTAGTGGGAAAATCTCCTTAAAGTCAAGCGATGTTAGCTTAAAGGCTTTTAAGAGATGGGTTGATTACCCTTTAGGTATTGAAGAGGGTAAAGGAAGCCTAGAAGCTAATGGGGTTATTACTGAGGGTGTATTTACTGAAGCAAGCGCTACTTTTGATATACAAGATTTTAGTTTTTCCCCGGGCCAAAAAATTGGCAATGATATTAAACTAAATAATTTTTCGGGAGCTATCACATGGAATCAATCAGGAGATCAGTCGTACGTTGAGTTGAATGAATTAGATTTAGCCACAAGTAATGGATTAAACCTAGAAAAGGCTAATGCAAAAATTAGTTTTAATGCGGCCAAAGAGGAGCTTATAACGACTTCACTAAATATCAACCGAATTAACTTAGAGTCAATGAGTGAATTTCTAACCATGCTTTTCCCAAACTCAGCATTTACTAACAAAACATTAAAATCCTTAGCTCCAAAAGGGGAGCTCAAAAAGCTTAAATTTTCATGGAAGAGGAGTGATGCGAATCCTATAGAAAACTTGTTAATTGAAGCGCAACTCTTAAAGTTAAAATTCAAGGAATATAAAAATTTTCCTGGTCTTGATAATATTACTGGTGATTTAAAATACTCTAATAATAAGGGCTACTTTAAATCAGTTTCAAGGGATGTATCGATAAGAAAATCTAATACCTTTAGAGCCCCCTTAACATTCAACCAAATGTCTGGAGAGTTATTTTGGGAAAACAGTGAGTTCAAAATTAAAGATTTTATTATTAGGGACGAGTATATTTTATCTAATATTCAAGGCTCATTTAAGCCTTTGCCAAATAACAATATATTTTTAAATTTAGATATTGATATACCTCGATTAGATATACCTGCCCTTAAAAAGATTTACCCGAAACAGCTAGGTAGAGAGGCCTTAGGGTGGCTTGATACTTCTTTGCTAAAAGGTTCAGCAGAAGACATCAAAATAAAAGTTAAAGGAAGGAGTGATGACTTCCCCTTTGTAGATTTGGATGAACAACCTGATCCAAAAAAAGGTTTATTCACTCTAACTGGATTAATTAAAGATAATTTTATAGAGTATGGTGCTGAATGGCCGGAAATAGAAGATTTTGATGCAGAACTTTCAGTCAAAGGAAGTCGCTTTGTCATGCATAGCACAAAGGGGCATATAAATAAAAATTCTATTGTAAATTTTAAGGCGGCTATTCATCCATTTACCGCTGAATCAATCAAAATGAATATTGATGCGACATTTGACAGCCCAACCAATAATATAATTACAGCAGTTAATGAAAGTCCAATTAATGACTATATGAAAGGAGTATTTAATAATATTGATGGAGGTGGATCAGGAGAACTTAAATTAAAAATGGTTATACCTTTTGATGATATTGATAATATTCCATTTAATGGTACCTATGAATTTCAAGGTAGCTCACTTGAGAGTAAAAGGTTGGAAGCCTTTAATAAAAAAGATTCTATAAACCCTACTATTTCAAATCTTAAGGGTCTTGTTTATATAAGTAATGATGATGTCTTTATAAAAAATGTCGAGGGAATCTTGTATGGCGAACCTTTAAACATTGACTTAAAAAATATTGATGAAATAACAAAAATTAATATTAAAAGTTATATAGGGGAAAATTTTATTAAAGAGGTATTAGGTAAGAATTTTATTAATAAAGTTTCTGGAAAAGCAAAGTGGAGTGGAGAAATCAATTTATATAAAAGTAAAAGTGAGCTTTTATTTACAAGCGATCTGATTGGAATACAAATAAAAGACCTAAGTATTTTAAATAAACTAGAGAGTGATACTTTATCGCTTTCAATAAATAAAACCGCAACAAATTCAACCGAAGATAAAATATTTGTGCAACTGGGCACCAATATTAAAGCCACTATAAATATTGCTAATAACCCAGATAGTCCAAGAAACATTAAAAATGGATTAATCACAATAAACTCTTACCAAAAAACTGTGTTGCCAAGTAAAGGTATACACCTTGTAGCAAATATTGCTTCGGCTAACGAGAAAGATTTTGACTTTTTGCTAAGTGCGGACGAATCTGAAATAAAATCAGATAGCAACAAGCAGCATATTGCCATTGATCAAGCGGAAATACTAATACAAGACTTAAGTCTTTACGGCTATATTTTGGAAAATGCAAATATAAAAATAAGGCCTGGTAGTGCTGGTACTAATATACAGTTCAAATCAGATGAGGCTAATGGAAATATTCTTTGGGACAAAAATAGCAATCTCATTAAAGCAAGATTTGATAAGCTTCACTTACTGGAAAATATCAAAACTGAAGAAGAAGAAGAAGAAGAAGGTAGGTTAATTTTTTATAACCCACCTAAAATAGATATTAAAGTTCAGTCCTTCAAATCACAAACTTCCAATATTGGTATTGTAGAAGGGCAAATGCGTCTTGTGGCCACTAAAGAAGAGAGAATCTGGAATATTGAGTTATTTGAACTTATGAATAAAAATAATATTTTAAAGATGTCGGGGTCTTGGGATGATGAGGGACTAAATCCTAACTCATCAATAAATTTTGATTGGAATTTAATTAACCTTGATAAAACACTCGAGCAATTAGAAATGGATAGCCTAATAAAAGGTGGTTCGGCAAAGATCAAGGGGTACCTATCTTGGCCAGGCAACCCCCTAAATTTTGATAAAACTATTACTGACGGCAGGTTCTCATTAGATGCTAAAGAGGGAATAATACTTCAAGTAAAGCCTGGGGTTGGAAGGTTATTTGGCCTTCTTACTCTGCAAAATTTACCTCGAAGGCTTCAGCTTGATTTTAGTGATTTATTTAGCGAAGGGTTTGTTTTTGATGAAATTAATGGTAGCGTAAAAATAAATAATGGAGAACTTAATTCTGATAACTTTGAAATTGATGGTCCAGCAGCTGACATATTAATCAAGGGAACAGTTAACATTATTAACGAGACACAAGAGTTATTTGTTACAGTAACCCCACGAATATCAGATAGTATGTCACTTATAGCATTAGTTGGAGGTCCAGTTGCAGGAGCCGCAGCTTTTATTGCTCAAAAAATATTGGATGACCCTCTAAATGAAGTGTTAACTGATCAATATAAAATAATTGGTACTTGGAGTGAACCCATTGAAGAAGAAGTGGAGCAGGATAATTTCTTAGGTAATATAATAGATGAACAAATCATAAACCCAACTCGTGAGCTATTTGACTAGACTGATATGAAACAATTTGAATTTTCCAACAAATTTATATTAAATAAAACTGATATAACGCACGATGATCTTAGCAAAGTGCTTGATACAATTACAAAAAAAAATATTGATTATGCCGACCTTTATTTTCAATATTCAAGAAATGAGTTTTGGTCATTAGAAGATGGTAAGGTGAAAAATGGAAGCTACTCGATTGATCAAGGCGTAGGGGTAAGGTCAATAAGTGGTGAGAAAACTGCCTTTACGTACTCGGACGATATATCACTAGATGCTTTAAATAATGCCACAAAAATAATAGGAGCAATAGAAAGTCAAGGTCAATCTCTAGCAATACCAGATCAAAAAAAACCAAAACCAAAACTAATATATACAAATCAAGATCCCATTGATAGCGTTAATAATATAAAAAAAATAAAGCTTTTAGAGGCAATAGATCAATACGCAAGAAGACTGAATACAAAAGTTATTAAAGTTTCAGCGTCACTTGCCGCGCAATATGAAGTCATACTTATTCAAAATCACTCTGGACATCTTGTAGAGGATGTAAGACCATTAATACGCCTCTCTGTAAGTGTTATCGTAGCAGAGGGCGAAAGACGAGAACAAGGCTCTTCTGGTGGAGGCGGTAGATTTAATCTTGAGTACTTTTCAGAAGAGATGTTAGTTAAATACGCGTCAGAAGCAGTCAATCAGGCTTTAGTTAACCTTGAGGCTCGTGCTGCTCCTGCTGGGTCAATGACAGTTGTATTAGGTTCAGGGTGGCCAGGAATATTACTTCATGAGGCAATCGGTCATGGGCTTGAAGGCGATTTCAATAGAAAGAAAACATCGGCGTTTTCAAATAAGATGGGTGAAATTGTAGCAAATAAAGATATAACTGTTGTTGATGATGGAACCCTTAAAGACAGAAGGGGCTCTTTAAATATCGATGACGAAGGAAATGAAACACAAAAAACGACTTTAATCGATAAAGGCAAGTTAGTAAGCTATATGCAGGATTCGTTAAATGCAAGATTAATGAATATGCCGCTAACAGGAAATGGTAGAAGAGAATCGTATGCTCACCTTCCCATGCCAAGAATGACTAACACTTATATGCTGAATGGAAAATATACAAAAGAAGAAATTATAAGCTCAGTCAAAGACGGCATTTATGCTCATAATTTTGGAGGGGGGCAAGTTGATATAACTAGTGGTAAATTTGTTTTCTCTGCTTCTGAAGCTCATATTATTAAAAATGGAAAACTTACCCATGCAATTAAAGGTGCCACCATAATTGGTAATGGTCCTGAAATACTAAAACAAGTAAGTATGGTTGGAAATGATATGGCACTAGATCCTGGGGTTGGTACATGTGGTAAAGAGGGGCAAAGTGTTCCTGTTGGAGTTGGGCAACCAACTTTAAAGATTGACAATATTACTGTTGGTGGAACCGCTTAACCACTTAGTCTTTTTTAACTCTGTTTTTATAATCTAAAGTTCTAGTATCAATCTCAATCATATCTCCATTTTCACAAAACAGTGGGACCATCAATTCAAACCCTGTATTAATTTTAGCTGGCTTCATAACTTTTCCAGAAGTTGTATCTCCTTTAACAGCCGGCTCGGTATAGGTTATTTCTCGAACCAATGAATTGGGAAGCTCAACTGAAATCGCTTTATCCTCATAAAAAACAACCTCGCATTCCATAGCATCATCAAGAAATCTTAAAGCATCTTCCATGTTAGCCTTATCTACTTCATATTGATTGAAATCTGAATCCATAAAAATATGATTAGGGTCTGAGAAGTATGAGTATGTAACATCTTTTTTATCAAGGATTACTACATCAAATTTATCAGTTGCCTGGAAAATAGTTTCTGTAGTATTTGCTGTTAGTAGATTTCTCATTTTCATTTTTACAATTGCAGCATTTTGTCTTCTGCCTGACTTAGATATATTGTATTCAGACTTATGAACAACCATAGGAGAACCATCGACCATTATCACATTCCCAACTCTAACCTCTTGAGCAGTTTTCATAAAAATCCTTTAGATTAAAAAATAATGATGGAATTATACTTCATATTTTTTCTACTAAGATTACAATTATAGATATGATTATAAAATCAAATAAAACTATTATTTGTATGACCGACAACCAAGTCGAGGATATTAAAGCATCATACACAGAAAAAATTGAAAAAAAATCAATAAAATTACCAACTATTTATTCACTAAATAGATGGCTAATAAAAGAATATGAAGAGTTCTGCATGGTTTCAGAAATCAATGAAAACTATAGTATTTTGAACGGTATCGAAGAGAAAATACTGTGGGAAAAGATTATCAATAAAGATCTTAAAGAACAAAAATTTCAAAAAAAGCAGATTGAAAGTATCACAGAAAAAGTAATTAGTGCAGACAAAATTATTAGGCACTATAGGATTAATAAAAATGAATTAAAGGAGTATGAATTTAGTGAGGAAGAGAAAAAATTTAATAAGTGGTTAAATCAATTTAAAAATCACTGCAAGCAGAAGAGCCTGATTACTAAACTAAGCTTCATAGAGTTATTTATTGAAAAACAAATAAAACATAATATTATTGAGAACCAAGAGTTATTGCTAGTTGGATTTGATAATCGAAGCCCACTTTATGAAGACCTTATTAGTGTTCTAAATGAAAAAAATAGTTTAAAAGAGTATGAATACAAAGAAGAAAAAATTAAACGACGACAAAAAATAAAATGTAAGGACAATGAGGATGAAATCAAGGAAATTATTTTATGGATCAAAAAAAATCATAAAAAAAAATTATTAATCATTAGTCCGGCATTAAATAAATATCAAATAAAATTACAAAATGAATTAGATAGACAGATACAGCCTGAAATTTATAACGAATACAATAAAGAAAGTATATATAATTCGAATCTTCGGAGACCCCTATCAAACGAACCAATAGTAAATGCGGCAATAAATCTACTAAAACTAAACAATTCACACAAAATTAATTCAAAAATTTTTTATGAATCAATAATGTTCAATAATTGGATTGATGCAAATGGATATAATGACAGGGAGCAACTGGCTAATTATATAAATGATAAAAAAATCCCGAAAATAACAATTAATCTAATAATTAAATTGATTAAAAGTGACGTAAAAGTAAAACATTTGAATCTAGATTCATTAGAAAGTACTTTGACTTTGATAAGTAAAAATCAAAAATTATGGGGGGAAAAGAAGGCAATTTCGGAGTGGGTTTCTCTTACTGAACAGTACTGGAAAGAAATTAAAATTTTCAAAATAAATAATTTATTATCCTTTGAAAACAATAATATAAATGATTTAATTAAATCATTAATTCAAGTTAGTAACAATAAAATAATTGACGAATTAAGTACATTTGAAGAGTATTTAGAAGTACTTTCAACTCAATTAGAAAGCTGGCCTGCCCCAACAGAAAAAAATAACTCCTATATCGATATCAACGGTTTTGAAGAAAATCCAATAAAAAAATATGATGCCATTTGGTTGATGAACATGAATACTAAGTACTGCCCAGGGAAAGGAAATTTTAATGCGTTCATTTCAAAAAAATTACAAAAAAAATATCATATATATGATGAAGTTTATACAAAAAAAATAGAAAGCATACGTTTAAACAGATTAAAAAACTTTAGTACAGATATTACAATTTCATATTCTATGAAAGACGGGGAAACATTATTAATCCCAACGAGTGGATATTTTAACGAACTAATACCTAAAAAATCTTCTTCCAAAAAAAATGAAATAAAATGTGATGATTGTGAAGAGATTGAAGATCATATAGCGCCGGAAATTTTAGGCTCTGAGATTTCTGTTACAGGTGGCTTTAGATCTTTAGAAAACTTTAATATATGTCCTGCATGGGCTTTTTATGAAAACAGACTCCACGCAAGTTCTTTTTATGAGAGCCCACAAGATGAGATTTCTAAGATGGATAGAGGTAATCTCATTCATGAACTTTTAGAAAAATTTTGGAAGGAATATAAAAATTCTACTAATTTAGCTAAAATGTCAGAGAAAGTGCTTCAGCAAAATATAGATGCCCTAATTAATCAAGTTATGTTGAGTTTTAAAGTAAGCAAGCCTTATTTAACTCCTCGACAAATTCAACTTGAAAGCAATTACTTTAAAAACATAGTCTATCAATGGCTTTTATTCGAAAAAAAAAACAGGCCTATATTTAAAGTGATTAAATCTGAAGAAAAATATAAAATTAATATTGATCGACTTACTTTCAATGTAAAGATTGATCGAATTGACGAATACGAAGATGGATCAAGACTTCTTATTGACTATAAAACAGGAAATGAAGAGCCTATTTCTAAATGGACAAAACCCCCAATATCATCGTTACAAATGCCTGTTTATATAATTTTTACAGGTATTAATAATATCAGTGCAGCTGGAATTGGATACATTCATAATAGAGGCGTCAAGATGGTAGGGCTATCAATGTATGGCCAAGATCCAATCGATGCAGAATTAAAAGACTGTTCGTTATCAAAAAAAGATGAGGGGCAATGGCCGTACCTCATTAATTCATGGCGTAAGGACATTTATATGCTCGCATCAGGTTATTTAAGTGGAGATTCAAGGGTCACTTTTAAAAAAGAGAATGATCTTAAGTATTGCGCAGTAAAACCACTCCTAAGATTAGCTGAAAGACGATTTCAACTGGAAAAGTCAGATGAGTAAATTAATAGGAAAACAGCCAATAGACCATAAAACGCGTGAAGAGGTAATTAATCCAGAATCTTCCTTTCTGGTTCAGGCACCTGCTGGATCTGGAAAAACAACGACCTTAGCCAGAAGAATGCTTCAGCTTTTAACGGTCGTGGAAGATCCTAAAGAGATTATTGCGATCAGCTTTACTAACAAAGCAGCAGCAGAAATGCATGAGAAGGTTAGAGAACAATATGATGATTCAGAAAATGGAGAAGTAGTTAAAAAGATTGAAGCAAGAGCGAAAGAGTGTAAATGGGATGAAGGTTTTATGGATTTATTAGACATAATGACAATTGATAGCCTTGCTTCAAAAGTTACTCGTCAAGCCCCCCTTCTTAGTAAATCCTTATTTATGAATATCACCGAAGATCCTCATGAAATATATGAGGCGGTAGTAAATGAAACAATGAAAGATAATGAGCAGCTAGCGGATTTATTTCCATTTTTGAATTATGACTACCAGAAGATAAAAAAACAATTAATTGCTGAGCTTGAAATAAGAGATCAATGGAAAGATGATATATATTTTTATATAAATAATCCCACGAAAATTGAAGATATAACAAAAACATATTACGCAAAAGAAATAAAAGACTGGGTTATAAGGCTCAGAGGTTTTTTCAAAAAAGACCAAATAAAAGATATCAAAAGTATTCTATCTTATCTAAACTCTAATTTTTCTGAGCAAGAAAGCAGCCTTGATTTTTGGCTTATATTTAGAGATTTAATCATGACCAAGGATGGGAAGGTTCGAAAAAGGTTTGGCCCAAACGAAGGATTTATAAAAGATGAAGAAGGGATATCTTATAAAGATAAATTATTAAAAATATTAAATTATCCTCATATAAACAATATTTTAGAAGATTTAAATAATGTTATATATGAAGAAAATATAACTGATATCTTGCCAAAAAAAATACACAATTTTGCAATCCTTCTTTCAGAACTTGAACGAAACCTTCAAAAGCAATTTTTACTCATAGGTGAATTAGATTATACCCAGGTAGTCGAAAATGCCATTGTTACCTTAAATGAGACAGACGTTGCTTTTCTATTTGATGATAATGTTTCTCATATTTTAATTGATGAATTTCAAGACATAAACAAACTGCAAGAAAAATTTCTTAAAATCCTTACTGATAATTTTTCAGGTAATCCGAGTAAATCTTTTTTTGCCGTCGGAGATCCTATGCAATCTATTTATCGTTTTAGAAAAGCAGACGTAGAGATTTTTAATGCCTTACAAGAAACCGAAAAGTTTGGAGATATCAGAATTAAAGCACGTAAGTTAGAAGTAAATTTTCGTTCAAATAAAAAAATTATCAAATGGTTAAATGGTTTTTATAAAAATGTGTTTGGTGAGATTGATGATATGAATAAGGGCTTAATAAGCTACCATTCCTCCAGCGAAGGTCCCTATGTAGATTCAATAAGCGGCGATGGCGTTAAATTTCACATACTTAAAAATAAAAAGAAACATATTTACACTGAGCAACAAAAAGAAGCTGATTATATATTTCAACTAATACAGAAGATAAGGGAGACAAAAAAAGATCCTGATATTGTTGTCTTAGCCCGTAACCGATCTCATCTAAGAGCTCTGTTAACTATTATGAGAAGGGCTGATTTTCCAATCGAGGCTACTGAAATTGATTCCATTGAATATAATCAATCATTCCAAGACATTCTTTGCCTAACCAAGGCACTTTACAACTTAAATGATAGGGTTAGCTGGATAGGTATCTTAAGAGCGCCTTGGTGCGGCATTAAGCTTGAGGATTTAACTTGTTTGTTTGAAACTAATGAAAGCGAAACTCCGTGGTGCATAATTAATACTCCATCAATAACAAAACACTTAACCAGTGACGGTCAAAAAAGACTCGCTTTTTTTAAAAAGGTTATAAGTAGGAGCATACAATTTCGAGGCAGGGTTGCCCATCGTTTTTTTATTGAGTCAATATGGAGGCAACTATTAGGTCAAAAAACAATTGTAGATACTGATGATATGGAACGTATTGATAAGTTTTTCGATTTGGTTGATCAATCAAGCTCACCGCTGTCTATTGATTTTGAAAGATTAGAAAGGTTGATTGAAGACTTAAAAACTAATAACAGTTCTTCAGACAGCAAAGCAGTGCGATTTTTTACTATTCATAAGGCAAAAGGTGATCAATTTAAATGCGTAATTATTCCTGGTCTTGGTCGAATTCCAAAAGCAGATGATCACTCATTACTTGCTAAAGATAAATATAAACTTGCTAAAGATAAAAGTATTGATATTTTATCTCTTAACAATAATAGAGATGATGAACCTAACCTTTATGATTATCATCGAAGTAAGGAATTGATAAGACGGAATAATGAAAACATTAGACTGCTATATGTAGCCATTACAAGAGCAAAAGAGGACTGCCATTTGATTGGGTCAGTTACAGAAAATTCAAAGGGTGAGCTAAGCCCTCCTAAAAATAGTTTTCTTAATATTTTATGGCCACAAGACATAACAAAAGAGAATGAGCAATTCTTAGAGAGTGAAGAATTTGTTCCTAAGTTGAGGCGACTTAAAAGTAAAGATTTTGATCGAAAGTTTAAGATAAATACCAAAATATCAAAAATAAATGACATTGAAAAAAAGAAAATATCTAAGGATAATATCTATACTTTTACAGGGAGTTTAATTCATAATTATTATGAATTAATTATTAAAAAACAGTTAGATGTAGTATATTTATTAGGTAATAAGTTAAGTTTTATAAAAAATATTTTTGTTAAAAATAATTTTTCAGAGGATGAAATAAATTCTGCAATTAAGGTGGTAGAGGATTCTTTACTGTCATTACAAAATAGTAAGGATGGCCAATGGATTTATCGGTTACATAAAGATGAAGGGATGGAAGTTAATTACCTACACAAAATAAATGATGAAATTAAAATACTTATCCCTGATAGAGTTTTTATCGAAGATGGTATTAGGTGGATTATTGACTATAAAACTGTATTCAATGACAAAGATGTAAAAATTACCAAGGATTATGTTGACCAATTAGGTTTGTATGAATCATTGTTTATTAATGATAATTATCCAATTCAAAAAGCTATTTATTTCGTGGCTCAAGGAAAATTAATAAAAATTTAAACTATTTCTTTAAGAAGTTTAGTTATAAAATTTGAACGCTTTTTTAAGTCTTCAATTGAGACTATAGACTTAATTTTTTTTGGGCCATTCATTTTAATTGTTTTATTTGTCTGAATAAGATCTATTAATTTAATTGGATCAATATTGGCATCGGCCTTAAATGTTATTTCTATAGAAGATTTACCCGCATCTATTTTTTCAACATCATATTGCTCAATATCAAGTCGCAACTGATGAAGGATAATTAAGTTTTGGGTTTGCTCCGGCATAACTCCAAAACGGTCAATAAGTTCTTCTTTCATTAATTTTAGCTCCTCTGTATCCTTACAGCTTGATAGTCTTTTATAAATGATGAGCCTCTCATTGGCATTCCTACAATAGGACTCAGTCAAAATAGCTGGGGCATGTAGATTAATTTCTTTTTTTGTAGATATAGGGTTATCTATATCTAACGTTTTACCAGATTTAATAACTTTTACTGCCTGATTCAACATATCTATATATAAATTAAACCCTATTTCATGAATCTCTCCACTTTGGTTGCTCCCAAGAAGCTCTCCAGCACCTCTAATCTCCAAATCGTGAATAGCTAAATAGTAACCAGCTCCTAAATCCTCAAGCATTTGAATTGCATCTAAGCGTTTTTTTGCCTGAGATGTAATTTTTCTATCACGATCCAATAACAAGTACGCATAAGCTTGATGGTGTGACCTTCCTACCCTGCCCCTCAACTGGTGAAGCTGACCTAAACCAAATTTATCTGCTCGGTTCATAATTATTGTATTTGCCGTTGGAATATCAATTCCATTCTCAATAATTGTTGAGCATAATAAGATATTAATTCGCTGTTGATGAAAGTCTTGCATAACCTGCTCTAATTCATGCTCTCTTAACTGACCATGAGCAATTCCAATTTTTGATTCTGGGACCAATTTAGATAACTTTTCCTGCATTGAGTTAATTGTTTTCACATCGTTATAAAGAAAATAAACTTGGCCTCCTCTATTAAACTCTCTCAATATAGCCTCACGGATAACACCTTCACTGTATTCGTGAACAAATGTTTTGATTGATAGTCGTTTTTGTGGCGGAGTAGCAATAATTGAAAATTCCCTTAAGCCCTCCATTGCCATTGATAAGGTTCTTGGAATTGGTGTTGCTGTTAAAGTTAACACATCGACATTAAGTCTAAGAGATTTTAGGTTTTCTTTTTGTCTTACTCCGAAACGATGTTCTTCGTCAATAACAACCAACCCTAGGTCTTTAAATCTAACATCATTTTGAAGAAGTCTATGGGTACCTATAATAATATCTACCTTACCTTCTTCTAAATTTGCTAAAGCTTCAATTTGTTGTTTTTTAGACCTGAACCTTGAAACTTCTTCGATTTTAATGGGCCACTTAGCAAACCTATCTAAAAAATTATTGTAATGTTGCTCAGCCAGGAGTGTTGTAGGTACAAGAATCGCTACTTGCTTATTATTCATTACAGATATGAATGCTGCCCTAAGAGCAACTTCAGTCTTACCAAACCCGACATCTCCACAAACTAATCTATCCATAGGTCTTTGAGACTCCATATCCTTTATAACGCTTTCTATGGCCTGTAATTGGTCTGGAGTTTCTTCAAAAGGAAAGCCCTCAACAAAAGACTCGTATTCATCTAATGAAATCTTAGAAACAAACCCTTTTTTTAAAGATCTCTTTGAATAAAGACTAAGAAGTTCTGCGGCAGTATCATGAATTTGCAATAATGCTTTTCTCTTAGATTTTTCCCATGCGCCAGAGCCAAGCCTATTCGTAGGTGCAGACTCTAATGGACCACCTGAGTACCTTGAGATTAGATGTAGTTGTGAAACAGGTATGTATAACTTATGCTCATTCGCGTAATGTAAAAGTAAAAATTCTGTTTCCCCGTCACCCAGGTCTATATTAATCAAACCATGGTAGCGTCCAACACCGTGCTGCTCATGAACGACAGGGTCACCTACAGTTAACTCAGAAAGATCTTTTAAAACCCCCTCTGCATTAAAATTTTTATTCTTAGATTGTTTTTTTGATTGCCTGATATAGTTAGGGAAAATTTCATTTTCGGTAATCAGGATAACTGAATCAGATACAAATCCATCATGAAATGGACTAACCGTTAATGAAATCAAAGAACCGGAAGTTTGAAAATTTTCCCAGCTATCTACCAAATCAAAGCTTAGGTCTGATTCAACTAACAATTCAGACAGCGTTTCCCTTCTCCCAAGACTTTCAGAACAAATTAGTACCTTTCGGTTACTCTTAGCTATAAAATCTTTTAACTTTCTTAGGGGCAGGTCATCCGATCGATTAATTCCAATGTTTGGTAGATTGGTGAGAGATAAGTTATTTTTTTTCTTTAAATTCTCATAATTACTAATGGATTTGAAGAACACATCTCTCTTCATTAAGAGTTGATCAGGACTTATTATTGGTCTTTCGAGATCATGTGCATACAACTTAAAGCGCTTAGATGTTTCATCCCAATATTCATTTGCCGCGCCTTCCAAGCCATCCATCTTAAAAACTAAGTCAGCAGCTTCAAGGTAGTCAAATATATTATTTGTTGAGGGAAAAAATAGTGGCAAGTACCACTCCATCCCAGAAAAGGGTATACCCTTACTAATATTTTTGTATATTTTTGACTTTGATAAATCTCCCTCAAAGCTTTCACGATAATTTTCTCTAAAGGTTTTTATACTTTCATCATCTAAGGGGCATTCTTTTGCAGGTAATAGTTTTATTTCTTTAGTTGGGTACAAACTTCTCTGCGAATCTACATCAAATGTCTTTATTAGATCAATCTCATCATCAAAAAAATCAATTCTGTAAGGTATCTTTGACCCCATAGGGTATATATCTATAAGCCCGCCTCTAACAGCATACTCCCCTGCATTCAAAACTTTTTCTACGTTCATATACCCGTTCTCTACAAGTCGATTCTTAAAACTATCAGTGTCTACTTTTTGACCTTTTTTAAAAGTAAAACTAAACTTCTCAATATAATTTCGGGGTGGGATAAAATGCAAAGAAGTCGTTATTGGTAGTAGATTTATATCAAATTCTTTTTGTGTCATTCTGTGTAAAGTTAAAAGTCTTTCAGAGGTTAAATCTGGGTGAGGTGAAATCTCATCGTAGGGAAGTGTTTCCCAGTCTGGTAATAAGTTAACCTTAAGGGTTGGGTGAAGCCAAGCTATTTCATCTTTAAGCTTATTTGCTTCAAATACAGAAGTCGTAAACACATTTAAGGATTTACCAGTTTTTTTCAAATGATTAATAAAATACTCACTTAAACTAATGCTAAGTGGCATACTAGAATCAAGAAAAAATGATTTTGATGAAATTTTATTTACTAATGGTGTGGTCATGCAATACTATCTTTATTAATCTTATTATTATAACAATAAACAAACGTTTAACAGGGAATATGACATGAATGATAAAGAATTAGTTGCAAATGCTGCATTAGACTTCGTAAAAAACAATACAATCATAGGTCTTGGTACAGGTTCTACTGCAAACTTTTTTATTGAAGGATTATCAAAAAAGATCAAAGAAGAAAACTTTGATATAAAAGTAGTTGCTAGCTCAACTATTAGTGGTATCAATGCAGCTAATGCAGGACTAAATTGTGTTTCTCTAGATCAAATTGAATCAATTGATTTATATGTTGATGGCGCTGACGAAATTGCAATTGATAATGATAATAGAATACAAGTTCTTAAAGGTCGAGGATATGATTTAATAAGAGAAAAATTATTAGCAAGGTCCAGCAAAGAGTGCGTTATTATCGGTGATAATTCAAAAATGGTAGATAAGATTGGTACTAATTTTCCAATTCCAGTTGAAGTTTCTCCTATTGCATGGAAAATAACAAAAAATATTATTGAGAAATTTACAACTAAATGTAATTTAAGAGAAAATACTGCTGGTGATGGTTTTGCTATTACGTCTTATGGTAATTTAGTTCTTGATTGTGAATTCGAAGATAAAGATAAAAGTATCCATATTTTATCATCGCGGATATCACTTATTCCGGGTGTCTTTGAACATGGTATTTTTTTAGATACTGTCAACCATATTGTAATAGCTAATAATGGTGCGACAAATTACATGTCTGATGGAGCTATGCTTTAGTAATAGTTAAGACTTTTTTTCCATCCATATATGGAACTAATGCTTGTGGAATTTTGATGTCGCCATTTTCTTGTTGGTAATTTTCTAAGATAGCCACTAAAGTCCTACCAACCGCTAAACCTGAGCCATTTAATGTATGTAAAAATTTATTTTTACCTTCGGCGTCTTTATATCTTGCTTTTAATCTTCTTGCTTGAAAGTCTTCACAATTAGATATAGAAGATATTTCTCTATACGTATTCTGTGACGGAAGCCAGACTTCGATATCAAATGTCTTAGCAGCTCCAAAACCTATATCGCCCTTGCACAAAGCGACTACCCTATATGGCAACTCTAGCTTTTGGAGAATATTTTCAGCGTGGGTCACCATCTCATCTAATGCCTTGTAACTTAAATCAGGATGACTTATTTGAACCATTTCGACCTTATCAAATTGATGCTGACGAATCATACCTCTTGTATCTTTACCATATGAGCCAGCTTCAGATCTAAAGCACGGCGTATGCGCTGTAAACTTTAATGGCAAGTCATTTTTATTAACTATAGTATCTCGTACAAAATTTGTTAGAGGGACCTCACCTGTCGGTATAAGGTAAAGAAAGTCATCATCCCCCCTACTTGTTTTAAATAAATCTTCAGAGAACTTAGGTAATTGGCCTGTTCCAACTAATGACTCTTGGTTAACTAAGTATGGGGTATAGCACTCTTCATAGCCGTGCTCTTGCGTTTGAACATCCAACATCAGTTGCCCTATTGCTCGGTGGAGTCTTGCCATACTACCCTTCATAGAGACAAATCTAGCTCCTGATAGCTTACTTCCCATCTCAAAATCTAAACCATGATTTACACCAATATCCACATGATCCTTGACATTAAATTCAAATTTTAGAGGTTTACCATATTCTTTTACGACTTCATTTTCTTTCTCCGTTATTCCATTTGGCACTGAGTCATGAGGAATGTTTGGAATATCAAGCAAAAAATTTAATAAAGAATTTTGAATTTCACTCAAATTTACTTCTAGGCCTTTTAATTTCTCCGACATAGAGTTAACCCTATCCATTGTATCTTTAACATCTTCACCCCTTCCCTTCAATATACCAATCTCTTTTGAAAGTTGGTTTCTTTTACCTTGTAGCTCTTCTGTCTCTGTTTGAATAGCTTTTCTCTTGTCTTCAAAATTTTGATACGCTTTTACATTTAGCGAATACCCTCTAGACTCAAGATTTTTGACGGTATCTTCAATATTTTCTCTTAATAAATTTACATTAATCATAATTAACCCTGATCTTTATTTTTATGTTGGTCATCAAGTGACTTTAAATAATCTAATTTTTCTTTAATTTTCTTTTCTAAACCTCGATCTGTTGGTCTATAAAATTCTACAGGGTCTAACTCATCCGGGAAATACTTTTCTCCAGCAGCATATGCATTCACTTCATTATGAGCATACCTATAGTCCTTACCATAATCCAAATTTTCCATTAACTTTGTTGGAGCATTTTTAAGGTGAATTGGGACATCAAAATGACCTTGGTCTTTAATAAATAATTTTGATTCATTATAAGCCATATAAGAAGCATTACTTTTCGGAGCGATAGAAAGATAAATAACTGCATTAGTTAAAGCCAACTCTCCCTCAGGAAAGCCTAGTCTCTCGAAAATTTGATAGGCTTCAAGAGCTATTGATTGCGCTTTAGGGTCTGCTAACCCAATATCTTCAATAGCTATTCTTATAATTCTTCTTGCAAGATAAAGTGGGTCAGCCCCTCCATCCAGCATTTTTAGAAGCCAATAAATTGATGCGTTCGGATCTGAGCCTCTTACAGACTTATGGAGCGCTGAGATTTGATCATAGAATTGATCGCCTCCCTTATCAAACCTGCGAGTTTTATCTGATAGCAGCTTGTTGACAAAATTATCATCAATTTTTGTCTCGTCAGCTCTCAAGGCATTATTAATTATCATTTCCATAAGATTAATTAGTCTACGAGCGTCACCATTAGAAAATCCTAAAATAATTTCTTTTGCTTTGTCGGAAAACTTAATTCCTTTATTACCAACTAAAGTTTTGTTAAAAATTAACTCTAATTCAGATTCAGTTAAAGACTTTAAAACATATACCTGGCAACGGCTAAGTAATGCTGAATTAACTTCGAACGATGGATTTTCAGTTGTTGCGCCAATAAAGGTAAATAAACCAGACTCGATATGTGGCAAGAATGCATCCTGTTGACTCTTATTAAATCGATGAACTTCATCAACAAACAAAATAGTATTTTTATCATGCTGATCTCTTGCAAATTCAGCTTTTTCAATTGACTCTCTTATTTCTTTAACTCCTGACAAAACAGCAGATAAAGAAATAAATTGAGCGTCATTTGTGTTGGCAACAACTCTAGCAATCGTTGTTTTACCAACACCTGGTGGCCCCCAAAGAATCATTGAAGGAAGACTTCCAGATTCTATTGCAACCCTAAGAGACTGCCCACGTTCAAGAAGGTGTGCCTGACCGATAACGTCTTCAATTTTTTGAGGCCTCAATAGTTCTGAAAGTGGAATTTTTTTTTCAGTATTCATTTAATTTTTAATTACATCCACCCCTTCAGGAAGATTAAATAAAAATACCGCATCATTGATGCTTTCATTTTGAATTATATTCAAAAAGGTAATATCAGTAATATGATCAAAGTTATCAAGAATCTTCATTCTTTTAAGTTTATTTTCATCATAGCGAATCAAGACTTCCTTAAAAGATGATGTATTTGGATTTTTGGGTACAGATTTAAACCAAAATAGATTTTTTTCATCGTAAAAATTTTCTGTGTCAAATAAATTTTTTATATTTTCAGAGACAAGAAGCATGGCTGGACTTGAATTTCCTAGGCGACTCAATCTCGTTATAATAACTTGCTTTAAGTCAGGATCATAAAGAAACAAAAACTCACCATCACTAATTATTTGATTTTTAAAGGGCTCTGAATACACCCATTTAAAAAAATTGGGTTTTTTAAAGAGCATGTGCCCTTTAACCTCCTGAATTGTATTTCCATCTTGATCGGACACTTTTTGAACGAATTGGCCTCTAAATGACTTAGTAATCTTTAATATTTTTTCTAAATCAGCTTCACTTGCAATCGCGTTAAGAGAAAATAATAATATTACAAGTAATCTAGTCGCCATTGTTTGAGGTAATTATTTCCCGATTACCATTGCTTTGCATAGCTGAAACCAGTCCAGCTTTTTCCATATCCTCTATTATTCTTGCCGCCCGGTTATAACCAATTCTTAGCGTTCTTTGAACATATGAAATCGAGGCTTTTTTTGAACTTAAAACAATTTCAACGGCTTCATCATACAGAGGATCTTTTTCTCCAATAGATCCTAAATCACCTGACTCGTTAGCATCAGAATGTGTAGGGTTTAATATTTCATCGATATAATTAGGCTCTCCCTTTGCCTTTAAAAACTCAACAACTTTATGTACCTCTTGATCAGATACAAAGGCACCATGAATTCTGGTGGGATAACTAGTTCCTGGAGGCATATACAACATATCACCTTTACCTAATAAAGTTTCGGCGCCCATTTGATCCAATATTGTTCTTGAATCAATTTTACTTGAAACTTGAAAGGCAACTCTAGCTGGAATATTTGCTTTTATCAATCCAGTAATAACATCAACAGAAGGTCTTTGGGTGGCTAAAACGAGATGTATACCAGAGGCTCTAGCTTTTTGAGCAAGTCTAGCAATTAACTCCTCAATCTTTTTACCCATCACCATCATTAAATCTGCTAACTCATCAATTACAATAACTATTTGAGGTAGCTCATCAAGAAGCTCAGGATTTTCTGGATTTAATGAAAATGGGTTGGTAAGTGGAGTGCCTTTTTCACTAGATTCCTTTACCTTGTTATTAAAGCCCGCTAAATTTCTTACTCCAAAAGTGGATAATAACTTATAGCGACGCTCCATTTCTGCAACACACCAATTTAAAGCATGTCCGGCTTGACTCATATCAGTAACAACAGGTGTAAGTAAATGTGGTATTCCCTCGTAAACAGACAATTCAAGCATCTTGGGGTCAATTAAAATCATTTTAACTTGTTCAGGCGTGGCTTTATAAAGAAGACTAAGTACTAAAGCATTTATAGCCACCGACTTGCCAGAGCCAGTTGTACCTGCAATCAATAAATGCGGCATCTTAAAAATATCAGCTACATCTGGTTTACCAGAAATATCTTTTCCTAATGCAACGGTAAGTAGGGCTGATGTGTCGCCAAAAATACTTGAACTAAGTATTTCTGATAAATAAACAACTTGTCTATTAGGGTTTGGTATTTCCAGACCCATGCAGGTTTTTCCAGGTATGGTTTCAACAACTCTAACACTCCCAACAGAAAGTGCGCGGGCTAAATCTTTTGATAAATTAGTTACTTGACTACCCTTTACTCCTGGCGCAGGTTCAATTTCATACCTCGTAATAACTGGTCCGGGTTGGGCGGAAATTACTTTTGCCTCAACACCAAAATCTAATAATTTTTTTTCTATAAGTCTTGATATAAATTCGATAGTCTCTGGCGTCTGTGATGTAATTTGTTCAGGGGGCTCATCAAGCAAATGTAATGGTGGTAAAACTGAATCACCGAATAAAGTTTTTTGTACTTCTTTTTTGGCCCGTTTACTTTCTTTAATTTCAGGCTTTGATTCTAATATAGTTACAGGAATAGTTCTTAATTCTAACTTTTTTCTTTCTTTCTCAACCACCCTATCTCTTTCTGCTTCGATTCTTTTTCCCTCTCTACGATCTTGCCAATCTAAAATTTTATCTGATACAAACTGAGTAAGGTTAAATAAAAAATTACCAATCAACTCGGAAATATGAATCCAGGACCAACCAGTAAATAAACTAAATCCTATTGCTAAAGAAAAAACTAAAAAAACTAATGTGCCAATATAACCAAGGGGTTTAGAAAGCATTTCATTCACTAGGTTACCTACCATGCCACCTTGACCCGATGGGAGTGAGGCAGAGGTTAAGTCAATAATATAACCAGATTCGAAGGTTGCTGAAGAAAATAACAATAAAATAAAGCCTGCATAATGAACAATTAAGCGATGTTTTGTTTCATATTTTTCATTCTCAATCCTAGGATAAATAAGAGAAATACTATAAATACTCAGAAAAACTAACCACCACGAAGATATTCCAAAAGCTGATAAGACAAAGCCAGAAAAGTGAGCGCCTAGCAATCCCCCTAGATTTTCTAGATCATTTTGAGAGGCGGTACTATGCATCCATGAAGGGTCGCTTGAGGAATAGCTTATAAGCGCCAAGGTAATGTAAAGCCCAATAAATAGAAGCAAGAGCCAAGTTGCTTCCCTTAAAATTCTACTCGCTAATTTCTTAGACAAGTCCTGAGAGGCTATTATTTTTCTATTAGATAGTTTAGATTTTTTTCTTAAAAACAATTAAAGAATACTCGTGAGATTTTAAGTAAATTATATCAGGATGTTGAGTAAATTTCCTTTCTTAAATATTTAAATATAAAGATAATTTATTACATTGATAAATTATTTTCATTTGATTAGAAACTCGAGTTAAACTAAAATCATATTTTATAAACTATATCAAACGGGTATTTTTAATTATGTCTCAACATCATCCGCTAATTATTCTGGGTTCTGGGCCTGCTGGTTATTCTGCTGCCATTTATGCAGCTAGAGCTAACCTTAATCCAGTTTTAATAACTGGTATGGCACAAGGCGGGCAATTAATGACAACAACTGATGTTGATAATTGGCCCGCAGATTCTGATGGTGTTTTAGGCCCTGAACTGATGGCTAGATTTGAAAAGCATGCCCTTAGATTCAACACCGAAATAATTTTTGACCACATAGGCTCTTGCCAGCTAAAAGGGCAGCCAATAACTCTAACCGGAGATAATAATGAATACACCTGTGACTCGTTAATTATTTCAACAGGAGCATCCGCTATGTATTTAGGGCTAGAGAGTGAAACTAAGTTTTTAGGAAAAGGAGTTTCAGCCTGTGCAACTTGTGATGGTTTTTTCTATAAAGAGCAAGAAGTTGCAGTTATTGGTGGAGGAAATACAGCAATCGAAGAGGCGCTTTATCTTTCTAACATAGCAAGTAAAGTCACCATAATCCATAGGCGTGATAAATTTAGAGCTGAAGCAATTTTAATGGACAAGGTTCATGAAAGGGTTAAGGAAGGAAAGATTGAATTAGAAACCTTCCAAACACTTAATGAAGTAGTTGGAGATGAATCTGGTGTTACCGGGATAATAGTCAAAGATGTTAATACTGATAAATTAAAAGAAATACAACTTAAAGGTGTCTTTGTCGCAATTGGACATAAACCCAATACAGAGATTTTTGAAGGTCAACTTGATATGGAAAATGGATATATTTTGACCGAATGCGGAAGAAATGGAAACTTCACAGCAACCAATATTGCAGGTGTATTTGCTGCTGGGGATGTCCAAGATCATGTTTATAGGCAAGCAATCACTAGCGCTGGAACTGGTTGTATGGCGGCTCTGGATGCTGAACGCTTTTTGTCCAAAAATGATTGATGATGCAGATATATTTAAGCAAGCTGTTAAGGATGTTAAGCCACTTAAAATAAAATCTCTGAAAGCTGAAGTTCAATCAAAAAAACCAAAACCAAAACCAATTGCACACAAATTAATTGAAGATGAGCAAAAAGTATTAAGGGACTCATTGAGCGATGAATTTTTTGATAGTATTGAATCGGGTGAGGCACTCAATTACCTTAAAAAAAATCACTCCCCGGAGATCCTAAGGAAATTAAAAAAAGGTTACTGGGTAATTCAAAAATCTATTGATCTTCATGGGTTAATATCAGAAGAAGCTAAAATTTATATTGTTAACTTTATAGCTGAATGCAAGAAGAAAAAAATTAGATGTATAAAAATAATTCATGGTAAAGGATTGCGCTCCGCTAACAAGGAACCTGTCCTAAGAAATAAAGTTAAAAATTGGTTGGCCCAAAAAGATGAGGTAATTGCATACGTGGAGGCACCTAGGCATGACGGGGGCAGTGGAGCAGTTATTGTTCTTTTGAAGGAGTACTAGTTAAACCCTAAATTCAATACATTTGTTACTGACTGTCTTTTAGTTCAATTAAACATATAGCTTGAGCTGCTATTCCCTCAGACCGACCGACAAAACCTAATGCCTCTGAAGTTGTGGCTTTAATGTTAATTTGAGATTTATCAAAACCACAATCAAGTGATATATTCTCGATCATCAAAGGTATAAATTTGGACAGCTTTGGAGCTTGGCAAATAATAGTGGTATCTATATTTACTACTTTAAAATCTTTTGATTTAATAAGCTTTATAACTTTTTTTAACAAGTCTCGTGAATCAATGTTCTTAAAAGTAGAATCAGAGTCTGGAAAATGCTGCCCAATATCTCCTAAACCTGCTGCACCAAGAAGCGCATCCATGATTGCGTGGATTAAGACATCGGCATCTGAGTGACCCATTAATCCTAAATGAAAATCAATTGTAACCCCACCGATAATAAGCTTTCTATTCGGCACTAATTGATGAACGTCGAACCCCTGTCCCACTCTCATGATAAATTACTTTTCTTCATCAGCTCGATAACTTTGTTTGCGTTCACCAGGTCCTCTTGGTATGTAATTTTGTTATTCAATATGCTCCCCTCAAAAATTTTAGGCCTTAAACCTAGGGATTCAATTGCTTCCGCCTCATCAGTAGGGTACCCGTCAAATTGCTCCAATGCTTTTTTTAGGATTTTATATCGAAACATTTGTGGGGTCTGAGCTAACCATAGCTTCTCTCTATCTTCTGTCTTAATGATTTCCACGTTATCATTCACTCTTTTAACTGTATCTGCAACACGCATAGCCATTATACCGCCAACTTTATCTGACCCAATATTAGTTATAAAATTATTTATTACTGACTCAGTAATACCTACTCTGGCCGCATCATGAACTAAAATCCAATCATCTTCTGAAACAAGATTTTGTATTTTTTTTACTGTGTTTAAAACAGTCTGAGCCCTACTCTTGCCGCCTGTTTTTAATACTTCTGTTTTATCTGAAAACTGACACTCTGAAATTTCAAGAAATTTTTCGGAAGGCTGTATTGCAATTGAAATCGACTTAATCGCCAGTACATTTGAAAAAATAGACTCAACCCATTGAAGAATTGTTTTGCCCTCTAAGCTAGCAAACTGCTTGGGAATAGATTGCTTCATCCTTGAGCCTGTTCCTGCAGCGGGAATGATTACGTGATAATTTGCCATGCTAAGATTTTAGCATGGCAGTTAATTAGTTTGTGCTTATTTGTCCGATGAGACTGAGTTGATTTTATGGATTGTTATATCTGCGCCGTTAAACTCTTCCTCTTCAGTTAACCGAATACCTATTGTACTTTTTACGATTGAGTAAATAACGTACCCCCCAAAGAATGCAACGGTAACGCCTGCAATAGTTCCAACAAATTGTGAGTAAAAAGATACACCTCCTAGCCCACCCAAAATTTCTAGTCCAAATATTCCTGCAGCTATACCACCCCAAGCTCCACATATTCCATGCAAAGGCCACACACCTAAAACGTCATCAATTTTCCATTTATTCTGTGTTAAAGAAAAAGTCCAGACAAATAGTATTCCAGCAATACCCCCTACAGCAAGAGCTCCTAGTGGGTGAAAAAGATTTGATCCGGCACATACCGCAACCAGCCCAGCTAATGGTCCATTATAAAGAAACCCAGGGTCATTTTTTCCGACAACTAAAGCTGCGAGTGTTCCTCCTACCATCGCCATTAATGAGTTAACTGCAACAAGGCCAGTGACTCCATCAAGAGTTTGAGCGGACATAACATTGAAGCCAAACCATCCAACTGTAAGGATCCAAGACCCCAGAGCTAAAAAAGGAATACTTGAAGGCTGAAAAGCATTTAATTTTCCATTACTTGAATACCTACCTTTTCTTGCTCCTAATAAAATTACAGCAGCCAAAGCAATCCAACCTCCCATTGCGTGAACAACAACTGAACCTGCAAAATCATTGAATGGAGCCCCGAATGTATTTGTTAAAATATCCTGGAAACCAAAGTTTCCGTTCCAAACAACTCCTTCAAAAAAGGGGTATAAAAAGCCCACTAAAATAAATGAGGCGATAAGTTGCGGATTAAATTTAGCTCGCTCAGCAATTCCACCTGAAATAATAGCTGGAATCGCAGCTGCAAAGGTTAGTAAGAAAAAAAACTTAACTAATTCATATGCACTTTTTTCACTTAACGCAGAGGCAGTATCATAAAAATTAACCCCGTATGCCAAACTGTATCCTATAAAAAAATATGCGATTGTCGAGATTGAAAAATCAGCCATAATTTTGGCCAATGCATTAACTTGATTTTTTTCTCTAACTGTTCCAACCTCTAAAAATGCAAAACCAGCGTGCATAGCAAGCACCATTATTGCACCCAAAAGAATGAACAAAACATTACTCTGATCTACCAAGGTTTCCATTAAGCATAATCTCCATACATACATTTAAATTAAGGCTAATTTTATTACGATTCTTATTACTTATTTACATTTGAAAAGAATTTTGTATTTTTTTGAAACAAAACAGTGCAAAATATAATTAATAAAGCACTATTAGGGTGCTTTTGTATAGATAATTTATGTACTAAACATTGAATACAAAAAAATTCTTTAAAAAAATTTATTAAAAAAAATTTACGGACTCAAGAAAAGAACTTAATATATTAAATATGTTTGAATACTTTATTTTATTTTTAATGGGATTGATTGTCTGGTTCTGGTTTGATGTAACCACAAAAAGAGAAATTGCTATAAACCGAAGTAAAAACCTTGCTAGCCAATTTAATCTTCAGCTTTTAGATGAAAGCGTTCATTGTCATGAACTTAAGATTGTTAGAACCTCTGCCAACTGGCCGGCAATAAAGCGTGTTTATTATTTTAGTGTCAGCGCAAACAATCAGTCTAGACTTGACTGTCAGTTAACTTTAATAGGTTCCTCATTAACTCATTGGTATGTTCCACCTTACCCCCATCAATAAATGTATATAGGAAGATTTGCGCCCACTCCATCCGGACCGCTTCATCTAGGGTCTTTTATTACCGCATTGGCGAGCTACTTGGATGCAAAGCATAATGATGGTGAATGGAAAATAAGAATTGATGATATAGACACACCTCGAATAAAAAAGGGGTCAGAAAAATTAATCCTGAATTCGCTTGAGGCATTTGGTTTGCATTGGGATGGTTTAGTTATGCATCAATCTGACAATATTAAAATATATGAATTGGTAACTCAAAAGCTTAAAGAATTAAATCTTACTTATTACTGCGAATGCTCAAGAAAAGATATTCTACTAAATAACCCAACAAAATCTGATTTTTCAATTTATAACAATGCGTGCAGTTTAAAAAAACTTTCAACTAGGAAGGGGCATTCGATTAGGTTAAAAACTAACTCAAAAAAAATTATCTTTAAAGATACAATTCAAGGCACTAAATCTATCAACCTAGAATTATTAATGGGTGACTTTATTGTGAAGCGATCTGATAATATATTCTCTTACCAGCTCACAACTGCAATCGATGACGATCTTCAGTCCATAACAAACATAGTAAGAGGAGCAGACTTAATAAAATCCACCCCCCAACAAATTTACATAAGGGCTCTTTTAAAGCTTAAGGCAATAAAATACTCACACATTCCAATTGTATTAGTTGGCGGGCAAAAACTTAGTAAAAGTATGGGCGATACCTTGGAAATGAAAAATCCATCTGAAGTTTTGATTAAATCGTTAAAGTTTCTTAACCAAGAGATTAGTAAAGCTCTTGAGCAAGCATCACCAAAAGAAATAATTCAGTGGGCTGTTAAGAATTGGGATAGAAAAAAAATTGAGAAAAAAACTGCTATTGAATTAAGTTACATTTAAAACTTATCTCTCTCTAGTCTGGCGATAAAACTCATACATAAAAACACTTGCTGCAACGGCTACATTAACTGACTCTATTCCATTCTGCATAGGTAAAGATAAAATATTATCTGTTTTTTTTAATAAGGATGAATCAATTCCAGAACCCTCATTCCCAACAAGAACAGCAATATTCTTACCTAGCGATGTATCAAAAATTGAGTTGCCACCCATTGATAAAGCAAAAACTTTGCCTTTAAAATTATCAATCCATAAAGATAAATCTTGGTCAGTAAGGCAGCTTAAGCCAAACTGAAAACCTTGACTACCCCTAAGAGTTTTTGGTGACCATATATCAGCACACCCTGTCGATAAAACAACAGAAGTAACACCGGAGGCAACAGCTGTTCTCAAAATTGTTCCTAAATTACCTGGATCTTGAATCCTATCAAGTAGAAGTGTTAAAGGTCCTACAGATAAACTATTTTTTGGGATTTTAACCAAGGCAAAAATTCCGCTGCTAGTTTTTAATTCTGAGAGTTTAAGAAATAATTCATGACTTAGTGTTAAGCATTTAATATTTTTATTGGCTTGAATTAAATTATCAACTTCAGGCATATCGATACTTTCATCTTTAATTAGAGCTAAAGGTTGACTGTGCTTTTGATAAACTTCTATTAAGTGAGCTCCATCTAATAGTGTTTGTCCGGAACCTAATCTGAACTTTTTATTTGCTGAAATTTTCCTTAAGGTCTTATAAAAAGAATTATTTTTTGAATTTATAAAATTTTTATCAATCATGATGGTAGTAATATATTATTGACTAACCTGATTACCAATTATTAGGGAATCCATTGGTATGAGATTAAAGCCTGATTTACTTAATTGATTCAGAAGCCCACTTTCCCCAGCTAAATGAGAAGCCCCTACTGCAATAAATAATTTATTACCTTTAGCGAGCTCGATAATTTTTTTTACAAAAAAAATGTTTCTACTAATTAAAAACTTATCCTTAAATTCATTCCACAATTCTCTTGGGACAATTAATTTTGTAATTCTCAGATCTTCCTCTAAAATTTTTTCTGAATCAAACGACAAATAGGCTGATATCAATGACTCATAATTCTTAATTTTATCATCCTCGCTTAAAGCTAAAACATTTTTTAAGATACTCATCTGCTGTTGGATGGTAAAGCTATCCAAGGTATCAAAATGCTGCTTTATGGATTCAATACCTTTTGTTGGTTTTGAAAAATCTCGAGCTTGCGTTTTAAGTAAATTATCCTGATTAAACGGAGTTATTGGTCTTGATGAATTTAAAATAACTGCCAGTAACCAGGGCTTCATCTTAAAAGCAAGAGATTCTGGAATTGTGTGGAAATCAGCCAATAATTTAATTTCATCAAGCTCAGTATCAGTTAAGTAATCAGGGTATATATTTTGATCTAATTGAAGGACACTTGGATCAGTCACCTCATCTATTTCTGATAAAAAAATATCAACCTCCTTTAACGCATCATTAACAGAAGGATCAAAATTAGAAACGCGGTTATCGTCAGAGTGAATCGTGCCAAAAATGTAATGCTTTTTACCTTGTTGATCCTGAAGCTGCCAAAAGAGAGACTTTGAATCCGCGGCCGCAACTAAAGATGTAAAAAAAGATGTAAAAAATAATACTAAAAAAAGAGTAGGGAAAAATATATAATGTCTCATAGACTATAAGTATATTGTAAATCTTCAAATAAAAAAGTTGTTGCGTATTATAAATTAGTGAATCAGTAAATTAGTGAGTTTAAAATATGAATCTTAAAGATAAAGCGGCATTAAAAAAAATACAATTTTATGCAACCTCTAGTTACTCTTGTGGCTATATCCAAAATAGAGAAGCTCAATCAATTGTTGCTACACCATACAATCGAATAACCAGTGAAATATATAGTGATTTAATCAAAAAAGGTTTTAGGCGCAGTGGTCAATATGTTTACAAGCCAAATTGTAATAAGTGTTCAGCATGTACGCCCATTCGAATTTGTGCTGAAAGGTTTTCCTTAAGCAAAAATCAAAAGAGAGCCTTTAAAAAAACATCGCCTTTATCTTTTAAAATCCTGCCCCTAACATTTAACAAGGATCACTATGCTCTATATGTAGATTACCAAAATAACCGTCATCGCGTTCAAGAAAGTGCTGATAGTAATGAAGATGACTACAATGATTTCCTTATCAAAAGTAATGTAAATTCAAAAATAATAGAATTTAGGTCAGATGGGATACTAAAAGTAGTTACTATAGTTGACTTTATTGATGATGGAATTTCAGCTGTCTATACATTTTTTGATACAAAAGATAAAAGAAAAAGTTTTGGGACGTATTCAATTTTATGGCTCATGGAACGGTGCAAAGAAGATAAATTAAAATACCTTTACTTGGGATACTGGATTGATGAATGTGCAAAAATGGAATATAAAACAAATTTTATGCCGTACGAGCTACTAATTAATAATTCATGGCAAGAAGCAAGCTCATGACTCACATGATACAATTTACTAAAAATTAACAAGTATTATATTAATGAAAAAATTACTGATTTTTGGAGTTGGCCTAATAGGAGGCTCAGTTGCACTAAAAGCAAGAGAACAAAAGCTTTTTAGTGAGATTGTTGGTGTTTCAAGGGCTGGAGGGACTAACCTTAATTATTTAGTTGAAAATAATATGCTTGATTATGTTTCATCTAACATCTCTAAAGACATTTCGTCGGCTGATATGATATTAATAGCAACCCCTGTTGCACAAATAAACTCAATCTTAAAAACTATTTACCCTCACTTGTCGGAAACTACAATTATTACTGACGTAGGAAGCACAAAATTAAATGTCTTAAATGAGGCAAAGTTAAATCTAAAAGATAAATACAATCAATTTATTGGGTCTCACCCAATTGCAGGATCAGAAAAAAATGGAGCTAAAGCAGCTGAATTAGACTTATTTAAAAATAAAAATATTGTCATTACTAAAGAAAATTTATCAAGTACCGATGACCAAAAAAAACTAGCATCATTCTGGTCATCATTAGGAGGTATTGTTTCAAAAATGACGGCTGAAGACCATGACCAAATATTTTCTACAGTCAGCCACCTACCCCATCTGCTTGCTTTTAATTTAGTTAATTTAATAAATAAAAAAAAGAATAAAGAGGTTTTGTTAAATTTTGCTGCTAGTGGATTCAGAGATTTTTCAAGAATTGCGGCTAGCTCTCCAGAAATGTGGCGCGACATATGTTTAGCCAATAAAGAATCTATTCTCCAAGACTTAATTTTATTTGAAAAAGAGATCAATGAGCTTAAAAGTTTTTTAGAATTAAATGATAAGGATAATTTAGAAAAGTATTTAAAAAATGCTAGCACAACAAGAAAGAATTGGTCAGAGAAGTAATCTAACTGATGGATAAAAACACTCTAAAAAAAGCAAGTTTTGTTGAAGGTTCAATAAGTCTTCCTGGCTCAAAAAGTATTACTAATAGACTATTAATAATGGCTGCCCTATCAAGAGGTACTACTTTAGTAAAAGATTGCCTTGACTCCGATGATACTCAGCAAATGTTGAATGCCCTTAAACTTTTAGGCGTTAGTTGTCAAAAAATTAATAAAGATATTAAAGTGACAGGTATTTCGCATAAATTCCCAAAAAAAAATGTAGATTTATTTTTAGGTAATGCTGGTACTGCATTCAGGCCTCTTGTTGCCGTATTAGCTATCCTGGGTGGATCATATGAACTCAAAGGCATACCAAGAATGCATGAAAGGCCTATCAAAGATTTGGTCGACGCACTTCTTTCGATTGGAGCAGACATTAAATACTTAGATCAAGTTGGCTACCCTCCTCTGAAAATCAGTGAAAGTAAAATTTCTATTAATGGCACTATTTATATAAATGGAGATATTTCAAGCCAGTATATAACTGCTTTACTAATTGCAGCGCCCTTAGCAAATGAAAATTTAACCATACAGGTAGATCACGGGCTTATTTCTGAACCATACATCGATATAACTCTAAAATTATTGGAAAAATTTACTATTTATTATGATAAATCCGTCAAACATTTAAATCGTGGTGATAACCATAGTAGAATTTTTGAACTTAAAGCACCTGCAGTCTTTACAAGCCCTAAAGAAATTTTTGTTGAAGGAGACGCTTCTTCTGCATCTTATTTTTTTGCCGCCGGGGCAATAAGTGGTTCAATAGAAGTTATAGGTATTAATAAATCAAGTATCCAAGGTGATTTAAAGTTCTTAGATGTTTTGTCTTCGATGGGAGCTAATGTCGAGTATCTTGAAAAGTCTATAAAAGTATCTAGCAACCATAAACTTAAGGGTATGACTATTGATTGTAAAGAAATACCAGATGCGGCGATGACACTTGCAATTCTAGCCATGTTTTCTAGTGGAACAACAACTTTAACTAATATTAAAAGTTGGCGTATTAAAGAGACGGACAGAATAAAAGCAATGGAGAATGAACTAAGTAAGCTTGGTGCCAGTGTATCAAGCACTGATAGCTCAATTACAATAAAACCTCCTAAAGAAATAATCAATGGTGTTGAAATAGATACCTATGATGATCACAGAATAGCGATGTGCTTTTCACTTATAAGCTTAGCTCACAAAGAAATAACAATACTTGATCCAAAATGCGTGAATAAAACATATCCCAACTTCTTTAAGGATCTTGAGAGTGTCATTAATTAAGGATAATAAAAAGCCATTTGTTATTGCTATTGATGGGCCAGCTGGGTCAGGTAAAGGTACAATTGCAAAATTAATTAGTGAAAAGTTGAGCTTTCATTATCTTGACTCAGGTGCTGTATATCGAGTGATTGCTTATGCCGCATTATTAAAGAACATCTCACCTGAAGATGAAAGTAACCTCAGTCAGATTTCAAAAATTAATGCTATCGAATTTGTAAAAGACAAAACCTTATTAAATAAGGAAGATATCACCAATAAAATTAGAACTGACGAAATTAGTATATTCGCTTCTAAAATTGCTATTCACTCGTCACTAAGGGCCTCAATCTTAAATTTTCAAAAAAGTTTTTTTAAGCACCCAGGTCTTGTTGCAGAAGGAAGAGATATGACTTCGGTGGTTTTCCCCGAGGCAAAAATAAAAATATTCCTTAATGCAAGTGTTCAAGAACGAGCTAATAGAAGATTTAAACAGTTGATATTAAAGGAAAAGGATGTTAATCTTGCTGAAGTTACCGAGCAAATAATGTTAAGAGATAGTAGAGACAGAGATAGACTTATTTCACCACTTATTATATCGGAAAATGCGTATATTTTAGAAACAGACAAGCTTAGTATTCAGCAAACTGTTGAAAAAATTCTACAATTTACAATGAATAATTTAGGTTCTGAGTGACTCTAGTCACCAGTTTATATAAACAACCCCATCGCTAGTTGGGATTAAAAGATTAAGGTATAAAATTCAATGGCAACAACAGAAAAAACAAATGTAGCAACAGAAAGCTTCGAAGCACTTTTTGAAGAAAGTATGGCTCATAAAGAAATGCGTCAAGGTGAAATTATTAATGCTGAAGTTATATCGGTGGAAAATGACTTTGTAATCGTAAGCGCTGGACTTAAATCTGAAAGCATAATAAAAACTGAAGAATTTCTTGATGCTAAGGGTGACATAGAAGTTAGCTTGGGTGACCAAGTAAAAGTTGCTATTGAAAAAATTGAAGATGGTTACGGTTCAACGCTCCTATCAAGAGTTAAAGCTAAGCAAATGCAAGCATGGACTGATCTTGAGGAAGCAATGGAAGATGGCACCATTGTTAAAGGCTATATCAGTAGCCGTGTGAAAGGTGGATTAAGGGTCACTGTTAATGGAATCATGGCATTTTTGCCTGGATCATTAGTAGACATAAGGCCAGTGAAAGATACAGCTCCTTTTGAAAATAAAGAATGCGAGCTAAAAATAATTAAAATAGATAAAAAAAGAAATAATGTGGTGGTTTCTAGAAAAGCTGTTCTAGAAGAGCAACAAGGCACTGATCGAGGAGCGGTTCTGGAGACACTTACAGAAGGCTCAGTCGTTAAAGGTATTATAAAAAATATTACAGACTATGGAGCATTTGTAGACCTGGGTGGAATTGATGGGCTACTTCATATTACCGATCTAGCATGGAAAAGAATTAAACATCCATCAGAGCTACTTAGTGTTGGAGATGAAATTGAATCAAGGGTACTTAAATTCGATCAAGAAAAAAATAGAGTATCACTCGGACTTAAGCAACTAGATGAAGATCCTTGGGTAGGTTTAGTTAGAAGATACCCAGCTAAAACAAGGGTATTCGGTAAGGTTTCCAATCTTACAGATTACGGAGCTTTCATTGAAATTGAAAGTGGAATTGAGGGCCTTGTCCATGTTTCAGAAATGGATTGGACAAATAAAAACATACATCCAAGTAAAGCTGTTCAATTAGGCGATGAAGTTGAGGTAATGATTTTAGAGGTTGATGAAGACAGAAGGAGACTGTCACTTGGTATGAAACAATGTATAGAAAACCCATGGAACGAATTTGCTGATAGTAATAAAGAAGGTAGTAAAATAAAAGGTAGCATTAAATCAATAACTGACTTTGGTATTTTCATTGGCTTAGAGGGCGGTATTGACGGATTAATTCACCTGTCTGATATATCGTGGGGCGACAGTGGCGATGAAGCTGTAAAAAATTACAAAAAAGGTGATGAAGTTGAGTCAATTATTATTTCTATAGATGTTAGCAAAGAAAGAATATCTCTTGGTATTAAGCAGCTAACAGAAGATCCAAATCCTAAAGAAAAAGATTCAGTAATTACTCCCACTAAAGATGGAACAGAAACAAAAAAAGAAACAAAAAGTAAAAAGAAAAAAACTGATGCTCCTGAAAATGCAGGGACAACTAGCTTAGGTGCTCTATTACAAGCTAAACTTGACGACAAAAAAAATGACTAAGTCAAAACTAATTAATCTTTTAGCGGCGCACTTCTCTCAACTGGTTCACAAAGATGCGGAGATGTCGGTAAAAGCTATAATTGATTTAATGAGTAAGTCACTATCGAATGGTGATAGGATAGAAATAAGAGGATTCGGGAGCTTTAGCCTTAACTTCCGTCCACCTCGTGTTGGAAGAAATCCAAAGACTGGAGACAAGGTAAATGTGCCAGCAAAGTATGTTCCGCACTTTAAGGCAGGTAAAGAACTCAGGTCTAGGGTTGATAAATAATATAAATATATTTTAAAAAAGGCATATTCTTACAACTTAAGAATATGCCTTTTTTAGTTAGAGAAAAATATGGTTGAATTTGAATTTTGGTGGTTATTAGTGGTGCCTTTTTTCTTTCTCGTTGGATGGATTGCAGCGAGAATAGATATAAGGCAAATTATATCTGAAAGTACTGACCTCCCAGCTGCATACTTCAAAGGTCTTAATTTCATAATTAATAATGAGTACGAAAAAGCGGTAGAATGCTTTGAACAAGCAGTAAAGATTAAAAAAGATTCACTAGAATTACATTTTGTTCTTGGGTCATTACTCAGAAAGACTGGGCAAATAGATAAAGCAATCAATTTACATATTGGGCTTATTCAAAAAAAAGAGTTAACTAAACCTCAAACAGAGTCAGTCAACGCCGAACTTGCTCAAGATTATTTCAAGGCTGGTCTATTTGGCAGATCTGAAGAAATACTTTTAACCCTCAAAAGTGAAAGCTACTATCAGTTTGCCCTTAATACTTTGATAGAAATTTATGTAAGAGAGCGCGAGTGGAATAAAGCTATCAATACTGCATCCGAGTTAGAAAAAAATTCTGGTGTTTCTTTTAGGGTTGCGATTAGTCATTATTACTGTGAAGTTGCAACGTCTCATGTGATGAATAAGAAATTTGATCAAGCAAAGAAATCATTACAAAAGGCATTACAAGAATCAAAAAACTGTGTAAGAGCAAATATTCTTTTAGGAGACATTGCTTTGGAAGAAAAGCTAAATAGTGAGGCATTAGTTTATTGGAAAAAAATTGAATTTCAGCAACCTGAATATTTGGGCCTAGTTGGACTGAAGCTTATGAATACCTTTCAGTTAGAGGGAAATATAAATGATGGACTATCTGTCTTGGCTAGATATTACGATCTGTATAAATTAAAAACACTATTAAACACACTTTATTCATCTGTACTAAAAAATGAAGGTGTGAATCAAGCAAGAGACATAGCACGTAATGAGTTGATACAAAGACCTAGTTTGGAAGCTCTAGATCAACTATTTCAAGCGCATGCAATTGATAAAAAAAATGAAATTGAAAATGTTGAGCTTATTCAGCAAACAATAAAAAATTCAATTGGCGATAGAAGGTTTTACGCCTGCAAAGAGTGTGGGTTCAAAGCAAAACAATTTCATTGGCAATGTCCGGCATGCAATGCCTGGGAATCACTTCCTTCTGAGCCAATTGATATTATCCTTGAGAATTAAGTAATAATGCAAAAAAAAATAGAAATTTATATTGCTATTGATACCGGCTCTGTTGAAGAAGCAAAATTGTTAATTACGAAGTTAAAACCTAATTTATGTGGAATCAAAATTGGAAAAGAATTATTTACTTTAGGTGGACCACAAATAGTTAAGTGGGTTCAAGATTTAGGCTTTAAGGTTTTCTTAGATTTAAAGTTTCATGACATACCAAATACTGTGCAGAGAGCATGTTATGTTTCAGCAGAACTAGGCGTATCTATTCTGA
>Ga0209482_1000237_pt1 | contig 50329 bp, 46 predicted proteins | sample CoawatmetaG10DNA_FD_187512 | JGI IMG/M metagenome (GOLD analysis project Ga0209482, IMG submission 187512) | Marine microbial communities from the West Antarctic Peninsula - Coastal water metaG104-DNA (SPAdes) (version 2) | ecosystem: Environmental > Aquatic > Marine > Coastal ...
CTATTATATTTTGTTGTAAATATTGGATATTCTTGAATTCTTAAAACTACTTTTTCAGCTGCCTCAAAAGAAATTTTTTCTTCATTAACAATTGCTTCAGTAATTTTCTTTGTAAAATCTTGAATTGCCATCTCCTTACCTTGGCTATCATCATACCAAGAATTTCTTAATTCAACTCTTTCCACATTATTGGTTCTAATTAAATGAAGGCCCTCTATTGACGCAAACTTGCCATAAACAAGCATCAGCGCAGAAACAAGAAGCTCATCACCTATAAGCCTATCATAACCCTCATCCATTTCAGATATTGAAGGAGCGTTAGAAAAAGCTTTAATAAAAACTTCAGACCTGCACACATGAAAAAAAGGGGTTGAATAATTTTTAAAATGCTCAATAACTCTATCACGAGAGTTATTTTCTAACCTGTCAACACAACTAAACCTCGAGATATATTCTGAAGAAATACTTGGATCAGTAATAGTTAAGCCCTCACCACGACATGCCACGACATCAAGATTTACCTTAAGGTAATCTATAGAACTAAGGATTCCATTTGGGATAATATAGTCATCATCGCCAAGGAATGAAACATACTTAGTCTTTATATAGCTTAAATTTTCCTTGATTACCATTGTTGGCAAACCAAGAGAGAAAATATATTGAAAATTTTCTTTATCAATATTATTTATATACTTTCTAATATTTTTTGCTATATCGTCATCAGAACTATCAATAATAAGTAAGTTTCCAGTGAAATTCATATCAACATAGTATCTCAAGAGTCTTGTTACATAATATAAACGATTCTTTGTTGGAACAACAATTGTTACATTTCTCAATTCACTATCTGTCATATCATCACACTAAGAAATTATTTTATTATTAACGTATATAACATCAATCCAATCTGTTCGACCATTCATTGGATTTTTAGCAATATGACTTATGTCATATAATTGAAATCCAGCTGGAATTAAAAAGTGTTCAATATCTGAAAACGATAAACTACGGTTATAGTAATCATAAAACATTAGTTCGGTAACTACAATATCAACATCTTCTAGTCTTTTTCCAAGCCCTTCTAATACTTCAGGCTCAAAGCCCTGGGTATCTATTTTTAAAAGATTAATTTTATCGATATTTGAACTACCCATATAATCATCTAAACGAATTATGTCAACAAGTCGCTTGTGATTGATCTTATCTGAGTATTTATTTAGATTTGAATCATTTTGAGCTGTTTTTAATTCATTTAAATAAACTGAGTCAACGCTATCTAGATTGATTTTGTTGAAACCTGATAATCCTGTATTAATTTCATGTGAATAAAAATTAATATCTTTCTCTACTGTTTTACCAACAGCAGTTTTATTTATGAACACAGTTGATTTGCCATATTTTTTTGATTTTTCATCAAGCCCAACCCAGCACTCCTCTTGAGGCTCAAAACAATGAACAATTGAATTTCCCCAAAAACCTTTAAACTCTTCTAATGAAACCCCTGAATTTGCACCAACATCAAAAATTACAGGAACTTGATCTTTAATAAGGTGCTTTAATACTTTTTCACGATTAAATTTTGCAAGATATTTCGCAGTTCTTTCCATATTTGTTGATGTAATATCTGTCATAAGCACCTAAAATTCAAAAAATTAAGAAAAAAACCACCTTTTGCAATCTACCAATAGTAAATTAATTTCATTATGTAGATCAGAACTTAAATCAAAGCCAATACTTTTTGCTTTTTGATTAGATATTACTATAGATTCTGTTTTTTTCTCAGGAAGATTATTATATTTTACTTTAGGCTTAAAATAAAAGATTTTCTCAGACTGAATTGCAATAATTTCAGTAAGGTCTTCTAAAGAAATAGCAGCCCCACTACTTATATTAATTACTTCATCTTGAATTTTTTTAAAGTTATCATTATTTTTTATACTATTACAAGTAATCTTACATAGACTCTGAAGGCCAATAAAATCCCTTGTAATCTCTTTATTTGAATTTAGCTGCATATATCCATTAATAGCAACTTGCTTACATAGGTCATGTGCTACGAGCATCCAACAATTCACATCTTTACTCAATGGAGAGCCAATTACATTTGATAATCTAAATATAGAAACTGAAATATTTTTATTTGATTGTAAAACGTAATCTTCAGCTAACTTATGTGTGATTGAGTAGTGATGAGAAGGTTTTGTAAATGATGATTCACTTATTAAAGTTTCTGAAAAAGCACTATAAACATGAATAGTGGAAAAATAAAGAAATCTTTTAACATTACAGTCTATCGCAGCATTCAAAAGATTTAAAGTACCTAAGCCATTTACTAAAAGTGCCTGCTTTGGATTAAAGTTTGAGTCTTTAGCATTTAAGGCTGCTAGATGAATAATTGAGTCAACTCCATCACAAGCTAATTTAAGCGAGTCAGGCTCAAGTAAATCTATCTCAACAATATCACACTTACTTAACTCATTAGGAACTTGAACATTTTCTTTCTCCCTACTGGTTCCAATCCTCACTTCTTCACCTGAGTTAACTAGCTCCTCACATAGTTTGCCTCCTAAATAACCAAGTCCACCAGTAACTAAAATCATTTAACGATTACCATTTTTTCCAAGGGGCTTTATCAGAATCCCAAAGTTGGCATAAACTTTTCTTGTCTCTAAGAGTATCCATTGGCTGCCAAAACCCACTGTGCTTAAAAGCAACAAGTTGATTACTATCTGCTAACTTACTTAGTGGCTCTTCTTCAAAACTTGTTAAATCCCCATCAATATAATCAAAAACTTCTGGCTTACAAACAAAAAAACCACCATTAATCCACGACCCATCCCCCTTAGGTTTTTCTTTAAAGGACAATATTGAATTATCTGGCTTAATGTCTAAGGCACCATATCTTCCAGCAGGCTGAACTGCTGTCATAGAAATATGCTTACCATGACTTTTATGAAAAGTAACTAAATCTGTAATATTAACATCACTTACACCATCTCCATAAGTAAGCATAAAGTCATTATCACCAATAAAAGATTTAGCTTTTTTAATTCTTCCTCCAGTTAAAGTATTTAATCCTGTCTCTAGCAAAGTTACCTTCCATGGTTCACTTTTATTTTGATGAATATCCACAGTATTATTTTTAAGATCAAAGGTTACGTTACTTTGATGTAGAAAATAATTAGAAAAAAACTCTTTAATTACATGTCCTTTATAACCAAGCAAAATAACAAACTCATTAAATCCATGATTGGAATAAATTTTCATAATATGCCACAACACTGGCATTCCACCTATTTCAACCATAGGCTTTGGCTTGAGACTAGTTTCCTCACTTAGCCTAGTTCCAAACCCACCTGCTAATATTACAACTTTCATAATTTATTTACTCCAATTATATTCAAATTTGTTCAATTCCTCTTTATTAACCTCAACAGGATCATGAGGCAAATCAGCAATATTTAATAGTAAAGATTTTTCTTTACTTAAGCCTTGAAATCCAACCCAAATCATTGGCGGAATGGTTAATCTCATATATTTATCCCTAGACATAATAATTTCTTGAAATTGAATTTTATTATGTCCTAATCTATCATCAATTAACACAAAATTTATTTTTCCTGTTGGCACAATAATATTTAGTGTCATAAGAGTGTGTCGTTTCCAGGCCTTAATTTTATTGAATTCAATTTCAGAAAAGTAAGCCTCTCCAAAATCAACAAAACCGTAATCATTATTCGTTATTGCATGAAGAACATCTCCACCAGGTGTTGGAATAATTTTTAAAGGTGAAAGAGAAACTCCATCAATCATCTTTTGCCCACTCAATAGATCTTGACTTAGCTAAATTAGTATAATTATTAATCTGAGAAATGGTAAAGTCATGCATCGAATCATTATTATTTTGGTAAAAATTTTTGTACCATTCAGCAGTCATTTTGACAGTTTCCTCAAATTTTAAAACTGCCCGCCAATTAAGATCAAACAAAGCTTTATCACAATTTAATTTTAATAACCCTGCCTCATGTCGATACTCCTTCTCTTCAGAAGTATCTGCCCACTTTACATTAACCCAATATTTGGCTAATTCTTTAATAAGACTACTAACAGGATAACTTAAATTGTCGGATGGGCCAAAATTATATGCCTCTCCATGGAGGCGATTATTTTCATAAAGATCTGCTCCCAATAACAAATACCCACTTAAAGGTTCTAACACATGTTGCCATGGTCTTGTTGATTGTGGGTTTCGAATATCTACAATTTCATTTTTTGACCATGACCTCATGCAATCTGGAATAAGTCTATCTGCAGCCCAGTCACCTCCACCAATTACATTACCAGCACGAGCAATACCAACTCGAACATTAGACCTATTTGAGTTGAAATATGACTGTATATAACTATAAATTGAAAGCTCAGCCATTGCCTTTGAAGCACTATATGGATCTTTACCTCCTAATCGATCAGTTTCACGATAGCCCCATAACCATTCGACATTTTCATAGGCCTTATCACTAGTTATCATTACAACAATAACAGGCTTATTTATAACTCTTAAAGCATCTAAGATGTTTGCAGAGCCAAGTGCATTTGTTTCAAATGTTTGAAGAGGATTTTCATAAGCACTTCCAACTAATGCTTGTGCAGCCATATGAAAAACGAAATCTGGTTGAATTTTTTTAACAAGTATTTTTAATGACTTTGCATCTCTAATATCAAGGTGATGATCATCAACATAATCCATTAAATTTGAGGCGTTTGAGCATGATGGCTCTGAGGGTGGTCCAATAGATATCCCAGAAATATGTGCACCTAAATTTTTTAACCAAAGTGAGAGCCAAGTACCTTTAAAGCCAGTATGGCCAGTAATTAAAACTTTTTTCCCTTTAAATATATTTAATTTATTCATAATTACATTTAGCTAAAATTTTTCTCCATTTATTAACTTTTCCCATCTTGGAAGATTGGGGTCTAAATAAAAAAACTCTCTTTTAATATTTGTAAGATCTAAAGAATTGTTTAGAGCATCAGACAACTGCTCTGGAGAGCTAACGAATAAAACATCCTCATGACCTAATAACGGGCTTAAATTTAACATATTTGGATCGAGCATTGAGACTACTTTTTTTCCCAAACAATAAGCATCTACCCCTGCAGAAGTTATATTATCAGTATAGACTACGTTGAACTTGCTTAGCAATTCGGACATTGAGTCTTTTGTTAGCTCCATTCTAATTTTTTGTAAATTATTTAATTCTATTGGATTCCAAGAATCTGTTTTAATAGTAAATTTTATAGACTCATTAAGCAAACTATCTGCAGAATTTAAGAGTTTCATTTGATTTTTTATATTTTTACCACCCAAAACAAGAATGTTATGATTATTTATTTCATTAGAAATTACAATTTCATTTAAGTATTGATAACGAAGAGCTTCAACCTCTAATATTCTATCTTCAGGGTATCCATTTAAAATATGCATTTCTTTAGCACTCATTCCATTAACACCAATATAATCAGGAAGTGGTAGACTACATTCTGAAACACCAATATTATAGCTACGCTTATCAAAAAAATACCTCAAATCCCAATATCGAATTGTTGAGTGTGGTATTCCGAATAAGTTCTTTCCATGATTTGAAGAGCGCCATGCCGAAATAAGACTATATTCCCAGCCTTGATTTTCTTGAAGATAAAACCCTTTTGCTTGTGAGGGAAGACAAGACAATGCTCGTTGAAATAAATTTAAGTTGAGAAGGCTTTCTAGAGCATTAGGACCAAGCATTGAAGACTTATAATCACTACGAAGTAATGGCCATAAAAAATCACTTTTTCTAGATAAATGAACACCAATTTTCATATAGGATTTTAATAAGAAAATCCAATCTACTAAAATATTAATTAACACCTTAAAACTCAAAAAAGAATCCAAAGTTACATGAACCTGGTTATTTTTTTGATTTTTATTAAATTTTACAATTAGATTACTTGCCAATTTTGAAGTTGGCACAATTTTGTCTGGATTATACAAATGAAGCCAATTAGTAGCTACATTATGCCTTCTAAATTCATCTGGTAAAACCGTCCAATGATTACTCTTAAAGATGCCTTTACTTAGTGAATCAGAAGGAAGATTAAAAAGAAATGAAAATATTGTTGTTGATGCACTGGTATTTTTCCATTCTTTAATACCAATACCTTTTAGATTCCATCGCTTTATTAGTCGGAAACAAAACCAAGACAAAGCTTGTAATATAAGCGGAAATTTATGGTGAATTTTTTTCCGTTTTTTATATGGAGATACTTGTAATTTTTCCCAAACAAATTCTATACCTAATTTATTAGATAAAATTTGAAATGCTTCAACCAATTCCTTATTAGAAGATTTTAGAAATATTTTGTTATATTGTCTTTTACTCAGCCAATTCTCAAAAGCTAAGAGCTTAATTGCATTATCAATTTGAGGGGATTTTATTGCATTGCACTTTTCGGACAATAATGTCATCCACCAGTAACTAAAATTTGGGCGGATTTCTAAAAAATCAACTACAGACCTTCCATTTAACTTTGATTCGCCCAAATTAAATATTAATTCAAGATACTTTGACTTAAATGCCTCCTTATTCTCATCAACAAATCTAGGTAAGGAATAAATATTTTTATTTATTTCACAAAAATAACTACTCCAATTAATAATATGAGAATCTTTATGTTGAGAATCCTCCTTTAGTTCAGAAACTATAATTGTATTTGCATTTCTATTATTTTCAGTCATTACTATAAATATTTAATAAATATAAAGTAAGTTATTTCGTTAATAACTTAACTAATTACAATTCTTTAAAGAAAAATTCTAATTCCTTTAGAGGGTCCTTGGGAATTCTTGAAAAGTTATTGCAAAAAGTTATCCTAGCATTTTGCACTGAATCTGAAAACCACCAGCCATCTACATTATCCCAAATACTCTCCAGATGTCTTGAAGCACTGCTTGGAGAATCATGAAAGATTCCAACTGACTTCAATAAATCAAAAAATGGTTGAACATCTTCTTTAAGCTCCCAGTTTTTTTCATCCCAGAATATTATAGTAGGAATATTCCATGTCATTGACTCCAGATAAGTAGTTGCATTATAGGTTGCAATAAATATTCTACTTTTTCTTATCAAATTTCGAATATTTTGATGGCCTAAATCAACCTCTAACTCTGGCATATAATCTTCAAATCTATCTGAAAGACTCCAATCATAGTCGACGCTATTTACCCGTATAAGAATTTTCTCACGTAGGGTTTTAGATAAAGAATTTAAAAAAACTTTTTGATCATTAAAATAATCAAGAAATTGTCCAGATATAGCTACTGCATATAAAAAATAGCTATACCTTGGAATGGTGTATTCAACCATAAGAGCTTTTCCATTTGGATCATGCGAACAATCTAAGCCAAAACCCTTAAGATTACCAATTGGTATAATATTGGGCCTAGCATCATCTTGCCAACCCCAAGAAATAAATTTATCAGAAATTTTTATCTGATGATCTTCTGAAAAAGCAAACGGCGAGGTTCCATAATGACCTCCATGTTGGCCAATTATAAGCGGCACCCCATGTTCAGTTTTTTCTGCAGCCCAAATCTTAAAAACCTCAGTATCTGACCAAAGTGTGCCTGTAAAAATACCTTTCGGTTTAGATGGCCAAGGTAATTTATCTGAAACTTCTTTTAAAATATCATAACCCTCTAAATATATTTTAGGAATATGCATTGGTATTAACTTCGCCACAATATTTTCGAATGAATTATTTTTACTTTGGTTTATGTCTATGCTCCATTTTCTAAAAGCCTCATTAGCCTCCACCAGAGGAGTAGATGGTGTCGGCCATAATTTAGGAAATTGTCCCAAGCGAATTTGTAATTTAAAGTCTGATAGTAATGGTAAATAACTTGAAATAAATAAATAGCCTGAATCCTTTGGAAAAAGGCTATTAAAAAAAGGTAATAATTTTTTTAAACTATTTCGAAAAATATTAAAAAAACCAATACTAGTTTTTTTATCAATTTTATTTTGCCATTCAGATTTATTTTTTTGATTATCTATGTTGTTAATTAATTGAATCGAAACTCTATCATGCCAACATATTTGAAGTAATTGACCATAAATTAACTCATTCCAGTCATCATAAATAATTGAATTACCAAATTCTGACATATCATTCGTAACTTCATCTAAATAATCTTTTTTTATAACTATACAATCATCAATCCTTTCTTCTTCAATTGCTTTATTTAGCATAAACCATCTATCATAAACTATCTGTACAAACCATCCAAGCCATGGGCCAATAAGAATTCTCCAGTATCTTATAGAGTAATTAGTGTTGTGAGTTTTATTAAGAATTTCAGATAATTGAAAAAGGAATTTTTCATGTATATCTAAAAGTAGTATATAGTCATTTTTAAGCTTATTTCTATCGTCCCAATGGTACTTAATTGTTTTACTATCCATGCCCTCCCATAAGTTCTTTCGCTTATAAAGCTTACACCACTCTCCTAAAAAAAGAACAGGTCTATTTTTATCTTTTGGCCAAGTATTTTCTTTTGCAGTTGTGATTAATGTTCTTACTACCAAGCTGTCCTTCCACCATCAACAGGTATAATCGCACCATTGAGATAGCTCGAGGCATCGCTTAATACCCAAACTAATGTTCCTTGATATTCATTAACATTAGCAAGCCGATTCATTGGTATTTTTTGAGATACTTTGGATAAAAAATCATCTGACTGACCATTTTCAACTCCACCAGGACAAATTGCATTGCATCTAACATTTTTATCAGCCCAATATGTAGCTAAATACCTAGTTAGCCCTATCAAGCCAGACTTGACTATTGAGTATGTAACAGGTTTTACTGGCTGATTTTCTTCTTTTAGCCCTTGCAATGCATAAAGTCTTTGGTCAGGTGCTATCAAACCAAGATCAGAAGAGATATTAACAATTGAACCACCATTAGGATTCTTTGAAATCTCATACCCATAATACTTTGAGCAAAGAAAAGCTCCAGTAAGTCCAACAGAAATATCTTGATTCCAAACATCTAGAGAAAAATTCTCTAAACGCGAAAAATTTTTCTCAGAAGATTCTTCAACTTTTGGATTGTTTGCAGCATTATTTATTAAACCATCGATAACTCCATAATATTTAATTAATAAATTAACATTTGCTTTTATTTGTAGCTCATCAGTTATATCAACTGCAAATCCTGTTGCATTAACTGAATATTGTTTACTTAATTTTTTAGCTAAAGTTTCAACAGATTCTACATCTAAATCTAACAACACTGGATTTCCACCATACGCTGCAATTGCAATTGCATGCTGTTGTCCTAGCAATCCTGTAGCTCCAGTAATTATAATTGTCTTACCTTTAAGACTAAAGATATTATTTAATTGAATAGTCATAATCACAAAACTCCAACTGTTTGACCTCCATCTACGACCAAAACAGAACCGGTAATAAAACTAGCTCTTTCTGAGCATAAAAAAACTATAGCATCAGCCATTTCTTCTGGCTTCCCAAATCTTTTCATTGGCACAGTTGAATTTATAATTTGATTAACCTTTTCTGGGTCTTTTTTCAGTTTTACATCCCATGAGCTCCCTTCAAATAAAACATTTCCTGGCGCCAAGACATTTACTCTTACTTCTAATGCTAGTTTTCTAGCCAAATTTTTAGATAATGCTGCAATTGCAGTTTTTGCAGTAGAATAATCAACAGGAGCACCAAATGCCTCCAAACCAGTTATTGATGAGACAAATAGTATGCATCCATTTGATTCTTTCAGTAATGGAAGAAAAGCTCTCACAGTATGCAATGAAGCATCAAAGTTATCTCTCCATGTATTTTCCCATTGAATTTCGCTAGGCAAATCATCAGGAACACTAGATCCACTTCCAACATTAGCAATTAAAATGTCCAATCCACCCCATTTATTTTGAACACGCTCTTTTAACATTGACAACGATGCAGGGTCTGAACAATCACATTCATCAACCTCTATATCGTTTTCACCAAATTCAGAAATAAGCTCTTTTTGAGTTTTATATAGTTGGTTTGAGCCCCTAGAAACTATATATGTTTTAGCTCCCTCTTTTAAAAATGACTTAGCTGTAGACGCTCCAATTCCTCTAGAACCTCCAGTAATTAGAACTCGTTTTTTTTCTAGTAACAAATCCATTATTTATCCTTAGTCTTAATACCAATACCAATAAGCATTAGTTCACGCGACCAACGTAAAAATTTAGTTTTAGTTCTGACCGGAATAAATGGGCTAATTACCGAACAAAAATAGTTAATAAAAGGATATTTCCAAACAATTGGTAATTGTCTAAATTTATATACCCTGGAATTGTTAAAACCAAACATTTTATATGCATCAAATAAAGCAACCTTGGTAAATGGAGTTCTATGAGTAAAGTCATCAAAATAAATTTTATAATTAGACTCCCAATCTGGGACAAGTGTAATTAATGTTCCACCAGGCTTAAGAACTCGATACGCCTCTGCCAAATATCTTTCTGGATAATATAAATGTTCAATAAATGACTTACTGTAGATAACATCAAAAGTATTGTCTTCAAATGGTAATGCCTCATTTTCAACATCACACACGTGAACCGGGAAATTACTAGCAAACTCTTTAGCGTTTTTTGAGATATCTACTCCACATACATCTAGGCCTAAATCTTGAAAATTAGCTAGAAACTCTCCTCTTCCACAACCGGGCTCCAACATCTTCATTCCTGGTTTAAGGCCTGCCGACTGAAATAAATAATGGCAGAGTTGTTTTGGATACTCTGTATAAGGCCTTTGACCTGGATCATATACGACTGATAAGTAATCTGAATCCATTAGTTTATTAATTCTACAATTTCCATTAAAACGCCTTCTGGGTCATGGCAATAGGCAACTTTCACCTTTCCATTTGGTGAAATAGCTGGAGGATTTTCGACACTGCCTCCAGCTGAACTTATTAATGCACATACTTTTTCTGAATCAGAAACAGTATAAGCCACATGAGAGCAGCCCAAGTCATTAGATTTTGATTTTTCTTTACTAAGTTCTTTTGGATGTGATAAATATTGAATTAGTTCAATCAAAAATCCATCTGGTGATCTTAGTTTAATCCATTCTATTTTTACTAGTGGGATATTTACTACTTGTTCAATGAAAGATCCTTTTTCAACAAGTCTTGATTCATCTTTAAAACCAAGTTTACGATAGAAATTTGCCATCTTCTCTAAATCATTAACTACAATTCCAGTATGCCTTATATTTATTATCATAATGAATTTTTCATACTATCTTTAATACACTCTTCAAGTACATGAATTGCCTCCATAAGAGCCTCCTCATTTATACTCAATGGCGGTGCCAACTTTATAGATTCTCGCCCTGTATGAATAAGCAAAAGTCCTCTTTGCATGGCTTTTTCACATATAGTATCACATAGAGAAATCAGAGGATTACCATTATCATCAATAAAAATGAGTGAAGCTACAAGTCCAACACCATAGACATATTTCAATACACTTGGATTTTTATTTTTTATGCTATCTAACGAATTGTGAAAAATTTCTCCTAATTTACTCGAATTACTTATCAGCTCATCTTCTATTAATGCTTTAAGATTTTCATGTCCAGCAACGCAACAAAGAGGATTAGCTGAATGCGTTGAGCTCATTGAGCCAATATCTGGAAGATCCATAATTGTTTTCGAACCTAATACAATTGACAAAGGTAAGCTAGAACTTGCGCCCTTACCTAAGCAAACCAAGTCAGGTTCAATCTTATAATGCATATACCCAAAAAGCTTCCCAGTTCTTCCAAAGCCAGCCTGCATTTCATCAAATGCTATGAGAATATTATTATCCTTAGAGAACTTATTGAGGGCATTCATAAACGGAATAGGGAAAAACATTGCCCCCCAACCTTGAAAAGTTTCTAACATAAAGCCACAGATATCTTTTTTAGGATCAATTCCATTATCTAGAATAAGCTTGTTGATACTATCATAAAAGAATTTCTCTGGATTATCTACTCCCTCTACCCACTCATAAGGATAAGGTAAGTGAAAAATACTTGGATCTTTGTCAACTATCCAGCTCTTAGCATTATCATTACCAGTCATTGTTTGAGCACCAAGAGTCCGTCCATGGTATGCGCCATCAAAGCAGATGATGCCTCCTTTATTTTTTCCGAACTTTTTGCCATGAAGACGCATTAGTTTTAATGCTACTTCAGTTGCTTCAGTTCCTGAAGATAGAAGAAAAGCCTTTTCATAATACTCAGGGGTATTTTTAATAAGATATTCTAAATAATCTATCCTTTCTTGACTGGCATAAGTATATGTATGTAACAAGGGCTTATCTAGGATTTCCTTTAAGCGTTTTATAATTTTTTTATTTGCATGGCCAGCATTAGCAACCAATATTGTGCTCGTGAAATCTATCCAAACATTACCATAGGCATCAAAAACCTGAAAGTCATCTGCGCGACTCCAAATTATTGGGAGCTGTCCATGCATAGAGCGAGACTCCAGTTCATACATTTTTTCAAGTAAAGGGATGCTTTCAGGCACAGGTATTTTTGTAGTAATCTTACGATACAAAGTATTTACCTTATCTACTTCTTTGGGTACATGAGAAAATGAGTTTGAAGCCATAGTAGTTTTATTTGATGTATTATTTAGATTTAGTCGCTTTTTGTTTTAATTAAAACACCTTCAAAGTTAACTATTTTTCCTTTAAAAGTTACTTTTTCTGAACCAGTGTTCCAACTATAGATAATCTCCCCATGCTTTTCTAATTCACTATAGAAACATGATTTTGAAAAAAAACTTACAGGAAAAGATGCATTTGCTTCATGATAAACCCCTTCAGAAAAAATTTGTCTTGCAAAAATATCTTTTTTAGAATTTATTAATGGAAGTCTCATGATAATCAGATACTTAGAACTTAATGCAAGATTTTTTAATACCTCCCATGGATTAGGGATATATTGCAAGACACAGGAGAGAAGGCCTATATCAAATTTATTTATACCAAATTGACTTTTATTTACTTTCCAAGTAAGGCTATCTAAAACATTAAATTCTTTATAAAAATTAGCGATTGAATTTGACTCGTATACAGTCCAGTTCCAGTTTTTCCATGGGATTATTTTTTTTGCACTAAAGCTCATATAACCATTTCCTCCTCCAACATCTGCAACAGAAATATTCTGCTTTTTAATCTCACTGATTACTCTCATTAATGCAAAATTTAACTCTAAATCCCTAGAAGAATTTATAAATGCCTGTTCAGAAATTTCCAGGTTACTATTTTTGTGATCATATAAACTACTTTTTTTATTAACATCATAGAGAGCCTTAATTAGACCTTCCTCTTCATAGCCAGAAGTCTGTAATTCAGCATCTTCCCAAGATTTAACTTGAATAAAATTTTCAATAATTTTAGTATTTTTTTTCATAATAATCTTTACTTCAAGTCAATAGACAAAGAATTCAAAAAAATTAATAATGGAGAGGACGACTTATCTAACTGATACTGGATATATTGAAACTCTTCGGGTGAATCAATTTCTGAGCATATTGGAGACTCAAAACCAAAAATTTTTTTTCCATGCACTTCATTTTCATTATCCATAATAGATTTTTTTAAAATATCCACATAGCCATTTGGTATAAAAATATCATCAAATTCTTCTTTAGGTAGATTATGTGACTCAATTCCTGAACCATCAGACAATAAACTTTTAAAATAACCATCTTGATCTCTTATAAACCATTTTAATGGCGATTCTGGAGCTTTATGTCCAGATCTAAGTGAAGTAGATTGAGTGTCATTCATAAATAACTGAATAGCTGTATCAACTATTTTTGGATCTCTTAGTGGGGTAGTTGGCCTAAGATGTACCCAATACTCAGGGCTTTTATTTTCATTAATTTCGAGCCATTTAATTGCATGCAATAAAAAATCACGATCTGTACTATTATCCGTTGCAAATTCAGTTGGTCGAATAAATGGAACTTCAGCTCCATATCTTTTAGCAATTTCTGCATACTTTTCAGAATCAGTTGAAACTATTATACGATCAATTAAAGCTGAAAGTTTTGCTGCAGCAATACTATAGGCTATAAGTGGGTGGCCATTTAAAGAGATAATATTTTTGTCAAAAATAGTTTTTGAACCAGCTCTGGCAGGTATTATCGCAACAACACTCATACCTATAAATTCTCCAAATAAATTGAAACCCAATTTAATTGCTGTTTAAAAATTTTTACGCCCTCTTCATCTCGGTATGCTTGCATAATGAATGGACCATGATAATTAAACTCTTTTAATTTATTGAAGAAAGCACTAAAATTTGCATCCCCCTGTCCAAGAATAACTGGCCCACCTCCCAAAACTCTGTCTTTAATGTGGATATCTGTAATTTTTTCTCCATATAAACTAAGCTCTTCAATTGGATCATATCCAAGGGACGCGCTATTGCCAATATCATAATTAACTGTTACTCTTCTAGAGTCTATTTGATTGAGTAAATCTAAAAAAGGCTTTGGAGCCAAATCTGTTTCTAAAGATAGATTTATATTTTCTTTTTCAACAATCGGAATAATACTCTCTATCTGTTTCACGAAACGATCTACAGCCTTATTATTCTCTAAACTTGATTGATCTACACAAGGAATAACAATGTCTGTTATCTTTAATTCAACTGCAGTTTTTAGCAATCTTTTTAATATTTGAAGGCTATGTTTAGCAATATTCTTATCAACTGAATGTAAAGGCGCCTCCATAAAATAATCTGCACAGATAGTTTGAACTGACACGCCTGTTTTTTTAGTTATCTCTATAATCTCAGCACTACCACCCTGCCTCAACAAAGGATTATCTTCAGCATCATTAAAATCTAAAATAAATTCGATTAAATCTAAGTCGCATTCCTGTGCAACATTGAATTCATCTTTCCAATAATTAACTGGATGGGCTTGATATCGGCCATGATATTTTGGAAGTAATCTTCCTTGAATAACTCCAATCGGATTCTTCATAAAACAATTGAAAATACATTCATTTTGTAAATCACTTTAAATTAAGGTGCTGCCTTAAATTATTTGCAATAGGAATCTCTTCCTCAATAGTTCTCTTTACTCCATCACCGATTGCTAACTCTATCTTTCTAACTGCTCCAACTAATTGCTTCAACCCAAGCGGCTCTATAGATGCTGATTGATCTGAGCCATACATCGCCCTATTGAGTGTAATATGTCTTTCTAGTGAAGTAATGCCCATAGCAGAAGCTGCATATGAGACAGCCAAACCAACCTCATGTCCACTATAACCAACATCACAATTAAATCTTTCTTTTAACGTATTAATCATTTTAAGATTTGCATTCTCATCTTTCATTGGGTAAGTAGAAACAGTATGCATAAGCTCAAAAGAACATTTTTTCTCTCTAAATATATCTACTGCTTTTTGAATATCATCATAAGTAGTCATACCAGTTGATATAAAAGTATGCTTACCTTCTTCTGCGATCATCCTTAATAAATCTTCATAAACTATCATTGCTGAAGCAACTTTATTGTACTTACAATTAAATTTTTGTAGAAATTTTTGACTGTCTAAATCCCATGCAGATGCAAACCATTCTATTTTTTTAACTTTACAATAATCAGCAATTTCTCTATAGTCTTTTTCATTAAACTCTAAGCCAGATTTTTGATGGCGTTGTGTAGTGCCCCATGGACTCTCTCTTGGTGAATCAAGAAACTCTTGGGTGTAAACATTATTAATCTCACGTTTTTGAAACTTTATAGCATCACACCCAGCTTCAGCTGCGATATCAATCAATTGCTTACAGATTGATATATCACCATTATGGTTAATTCCTATTTCACCTACTATAAAAATTGACATATGTCCTCTAATTATTCAGAATAAAGTATTTTAAGAAAGTTGATATTTAGAACATCTTCTAGTAACTCTCTAACGACACCAGTGCCGCCTTTTTTTTTCAACAATATCTTACTAACAGCTATTATTTCTTTATGACTATCAGATGGGCATGCTGAGTAACCACATAGTTTCATTGCATTATAGTCATTTAAATCATTACCTACATAAAAAATACGATTAAGATCATATTGATTTTCTATAGCCAGTTTCTTAAGTTCAAGCGCTTTATCCTTTACGCCTTGAATTGAATCTATTTTTAATTTGCTCGCCCTCTTAGAAACAACAGAATTAGTCTCCGTTGAAAGAATAAAGGCTGGTTTATTTAATTTTTTCAAAACATCAAATGCTAGTCCATCGGACCTATGACAACTAACCGATTCATTTCCATCTTGATTAACATGAACAAAGTCATTGGTTAAGACTCCATCAAAATCAAAAATAAAAGCTTCAATATGCTCTATAGAGATTAACTTAGTTTGCATTAATAAAATCCTTAGTTTTAGGTTGTGATAATTAGCTACTAAAAAAATTCATTATACTTCTACCATTTTTTTAAATACTGAACTAAATTTAATTAATTCATTATAAGTACCTTTGGCTACTAATTTTCCAGAATCAAGTTCAAAAATAATATCGCAATCTTTGACAGTTGAAAGTCTATGAGTCACAATAATAATAGTTAAATCTTTATTTGACTTAGAAATTGCAGCCATCATATTGTGCTCTGTCACACCATCTAATGCACTTGTTGCTTCATCTAAAACAAGGACACTTGCTTTCTTATAAAGAGCTCTAGCAATACCAATTCGCTGAATCTGCCCACCTGACAGGGCGCTTCCAAATTCCCCAACTTTGGTATCATAACCATCTGGCCTTTCATTTATGAAATCCATTAATTGGGCTTGTTCTGTTACTTCCTTTAAAAGGTCTTGGTCAATATATTCAAAATCGCTCCCAAGAACAATATTTTCAATAATAGTTCCGTCAATTAAATGTATCTTTTGAGGAACATGTGCTATTTGTTTCTGCCATTTACTGTAGCGACTGTCATCTAACGCAACACCATCAATTAACATCTCTCCTTTAGTGGGCTTTAATAACCCCATAAGTAAATCTATAATAGTACTCTTACCACTTCCAGTTGTTCCTATAAAGGCAATTTTAGAGCCCCTAGGAAAACTAAAATTGACATCAAAAAGTACTGGCTGATTATTTGAAGAATAACTAAAGTCCACATTCTTCAATTCAATTTGATCTTTAACTAATAATAAGTCCCCATGAATACTATTCATAACTTTAACAGCAGGCTGATCTAATAAATCTAAAACGTCATTCATTGGCCTTTTATGCCCTCTTATAAGTGACCATGTTCCAAATACTTGTTGTAATGCTGGAAGAAGCCTTTGGGCCCCAAGAGCTAGCGCACCAAGAATTGGAAGTGATTCTAAAAGACCATTTTTAGAATTACCCAATGATAATGCAATTCCAGCAATAATAATCATTCCCAAAGTCTCTACATAATACTTTGGACTTCCTTGAATAAACATATTACTAGACTGAGCTTTTCTTAGTTTTTTATCAGAAGAATTATAAATATTACAATAAAAATCCTGTGAGCTATCCAAAATAATATCTCTAATTCCACTAAGGCCCTCTTGGAGAGCTCTAATAGTTTGAGATGACTCTACTCCAATATGATTACTATTAATATCTAATTTTTTCCGAACGAAAAAAGTTACTATCAAATATACTCCTCCAATACCAAATCCTGCAATCATAGCTATTCTCGGGTCCAGTAAGACTAAGGCAGTTGAAATAAATATTATTAAAGCTGAGGAGTTTATAAAATTAATACCGGCCTGAAGAATACCAGAAACAGTGTATGTTTTAGCTGTTATGCCAGCAATAATTTCACTACTAGGCTTTTCTAGGTGCTTTTCATATGGCTGATGCAGAACAAGTCGATAAATTTTTACACCTAAATCATGAGTAGTCATGAATGCTAATTTTGGACTTACGTATAAAATTAAAAGCCTAATGCTGCCTGAAATAAATGCAGCAAAAACAAAAAGAATAGTTATAAACAACATAATCTCATCAGGCTGAGTTAAACTAAAATAAATTAAAATATCTGAAATGATTGGAAAAGTCAGCATTTTATCTGGACTTGAAAGTGCAGCTAAAAAAGGGATAATTGCACCCAAACTGATTACCTCTAAAAGCGAGCCAAATATAGTTAGGACTAAAAAAAGAGTGAACTGAATTTTTCTTTGTTTGGTCAGGTGAGCCCACAAACGAATAATCATGTTATTCATGCTTGTTTAAGGATATTTTTAATAAAAATGGTAAAAATCGTGACATTTTAAAAATCTAGAAAAGTAATTTGAACACATCTCTCAAACCCAATAAATAATTATATATATATATTGTTGTTTGATTAGCTCTAATTTGGTTATTTAATAGTGGACAATTTAAAAATTAAATGCACAACATAGTTAAAACGACATGTATGATTTAAATCAATGAAAAGAAATATAATTAAAGCCGTCTTTTTGGATAGAGATGGTGTCATAAATAATGAGATTGGTTACCTTCACAAAACTAAAGATTTTAAATTTATTGATGGAGTTTTTAAAGCATGTAATTATTTTCAAAAAAAAGGATATCTGATAATAATAATAACAAATCAATCTGGAATTGGCAGAGGCTACTACACTGAAGAAGACTTTCATATTTTAAACAATTGGATGAATAAACAATTTAGTATTAATGGAATTGATATAACTGATATTTTTTATTGCCCCCATGCTCCAGATGATGATTGTAATTGTAGAAAACCAAAACCTGGATTAATACAAAATGCTCTCCAAAAGCATAGTATTAACATCGCAAGATCTTGGATGATTGGAGATAAAGAGTCAGATATAACCGCAGGACATGTAGCTGGAATTTCGAATACTATTCTAGTTAAAACTGGACATGAGATCGATGAGTTAAAGACAAATGCCAAATATATATTAAAATCAATTAAAGAAAGTATTCAACTTATTAAGTAATTATGAAATATATTGACTTAGAATTTAATAATAAAACAATTCTTATTACCGGTGGTGCTGGATTTATTGGGAGTAATTTAGTAAGTTACTTTCAAAAAAATTATCCTGATTCCCATATTGTAGTTTTTGATTGCTTTAGAAGTGAGGAAAAATTTTCTAACGGAAATTTAAAAAGTTTTGGTCATTTTGAAAATTTATTAAAGTTTAAGGGGGATGTAATATGTGGGAATATAAATAATATTAATGACCTACATCTTCTTAATAATTATAAATTTGACTATATATTTCATCAGGCAGCTATTTCTGATACGCGTGTCAATGATCAGGAAGTTGTTATTCAAACTAATGTAAATTCATTTCATTATTTTCTAGAAACTGCAAAGAAAAATAAAGCTACACTTATTTATGCTAGCTCAGCTTCAACCTATGGAAACCTTCCATCTCCACAAAAAATTGGAAAAGAAGCGCCAGATAACCCTTACGGTTTTAGTAAGTTAATGATGGATCAGATGGCATATAGGTATATGAAAAATTATCCTAATATGAAGATTATTGGACTGAGATATTTTAATGTTTATGGGCATAATGAATTTTTAAAAGATAAAACATCTTCTATGATAATACAATTAGGGCTTCAAATATTAAGTGGGGAAAATCCAAAATTATTTATAAACTCTGATAAATATCTTCGTGACTTTGTTTACATTGATGATGTAATTCAGGCAAATATTAAAGCCTGTAATTCAAAACAAAATGGAGTTTTCAACGTTGGAAGTGGCAATCCAAGAAGTTTTGAAGATATAGTAAAAATTTTACAAAAGTTGTTAAATACTAACCTTAAAGTTGATTACTTTACTAATCCTTATAAAAATTATCAAATTCACACTCAAGCAGATCTTACAGAAACTAAGAAATATTTGGATTTCATCCCAAAAAATACACTAGAAGATGGCATAAAAGATTATATTTCAGAAATTAAATATATTTATAAAAAACAAAATAATGATTGATTTAAAAAACAAACGGCCTAATATTCTTGTGATTGGTGACTTAATGATTGATCATTACCTTTGGGGTTCTTGTGAGAAAATTTCACCAGAGGCTCCAGTACAAATTGTTAATATTAATTCAGAAAATATATTGCTTGGTGGCGCCGGAAATGTTATTAATAATCTAAAAAAATTAGGCGCAAAAGTTGATGTAATAAGTGTTTTAGGGGAGTGTGAAATATCCCAAGATATAAGGCAATTACTAAATAGTATTGACGTTGATACTCAATATTTAATTACTCAAAAAGATAGGCTAGCATCTAAAAAAAGTAGGATAGTTGCCTCTCAACAACAAGTAGTTCGGTTTGATCGTGAAAGTAAAGAAGCAATAAGTAAAATATCAGAGAATAAAATCTTAGATTTTTTCAATAAAATTGTTACAAATTATGAATGCATACTTCTTTCAGATTATGGAAAAGGAGTGCTAACAAAAAAACTAACCCAATCTTTGATTAAAATTGCAAATAACCATAATAAAAAGATTTTAGTTGACCCCAAAGGTGAAGACTTTTCTAAGTATAAAAATGCTTTTCTTCTGACGCCAAATAAAAAAGAAGCTAGTGCAGCAACGCAAATTAAAATAACTAATAAAAAAACTCTTAAGCAGGCTATTACTGAGCTTAAATCTAACTGCAACCTAGCAGTCTCTTTAATTACACTCAGTGAAGATGGAATTGCTCTGCTTGATGAAAAATTAATAATTCATCCAACAGTTGCAATAGAAGTTTTTGATGTAACAGGCGCAGGTGATACAATTCTTGCATCGCTTGGCTTTGCATTAGGCTGTAATTATAGTATTAATGATGCTGTAAAATTTGCTAATCTTGCTGCTGGAATTGTTGTTGGAAAAGTGGGAAGTGCTACTGCTTCACTTAATGAAATTATTGAGTATGAAGCAAATTTTCATCCTGCTTCAAATGAATCTCAAATTAAAAATTTAGATGAAATAACTATACTTTCAAATGAGCTAAAAGATAAAAACAAAAAGATTATTTTCACAAATGGTTGTTTTGACATACTTCATGCTGGCCATGTTAAATACTTAGAAGAGTCCAAAAATCTTGGTGATATTTTGATTATAGGACTCAATTCAAACCATTCAGTTAGCTTATTAAAAGGCGACCAAAGACCTATTAATGATGAGATGGATAGAGCCATTATATTATCTTCACTCAAATCTGTTGACTATGTCGTTATATTTGATGAGGACACACCATATAATCTAATTAAAGCAATTAAACCCCACATCCTTGTTAAAGGGGGGGACTATAAAGGAAAAAGAGTAGTTGGTGATGATATTGCTAATGAGTTGAAATATATTAATTTTATTAAGAATAAAAGTACTACAAAATTAATTGAAAAAATTAAACAGTCTAATTAATATTAGAAATAATTATTTACCACTTTAAAAAAGTTAGCTGTAATAATCTTTATACCAACTTATAAAATTTTTGATGCCTTTTTTTAATGGAGTATTAGGCTTATATTTAAAATCCCTAATCAAATCGTCAACATTTGCATAAGTATCTGGCACATCTCCAGGCTGGAGTGGGAGCAATTCTTTTAACGCTTTTAAATTTAACTCCTCTTCAATAGATTTAATATAATCCATTAGGTCAATAGGATTATTATTGCCAATATTATATACACGCCAAGGCGCTAAAGAGGACCCTGAATCTGGCTGGTCTCCGTTCCAGTCATCATTGGGCTTAGCAGGCTTATCTAAAACACGAATTACTCCTTCAACGATATCATCAATATAAGTAAAGTCTCTTTGGTGTTTACCATAATTAAAAACTTGAATCTTTTTACCTGCAAGGATTGCTTTAGTAAATTTAAAAAGTGCCATATCTGGCCTACCCCATGGACCGTAAACTGTAAAAAATCTTAGGCCAGTTGTTGGAAGGCTATAAAGATGGCTATATGTATGAGCCATAAGCTCATTAGCCTTTTTACTTGCAGCATATAAACTTAATGGATGATCCACATTATCGTGAATTGAAAATGGCATTCTAGTATTTGATCCGTACACTGAACTACTTGAAGCATAAACTAAATGCTTAATATTATTATGCCTACAACCTTCAAGTATATTTGTAAAACCTACAATATTTGTATCAATATATGCATTAGGATTTTCAATAGAATACCTTACACCTGCTTGAGCTGCTAAATTCACAACACTATCAAAGTTATGTTCCTTAAATAAAGATTTGACAGAATCCCTATCTTCAATTCCCATTCTAATATGAGTGTAATTTGTATCATTTATATAGCGTGATAAGCGTGCTTCTTTAAGATCAGGATCATAATAATCATTATGATTATCAATTCCTACAACCTCGTCACCACGATTAAGTAACCTTAAAGTTAATGCTGAGCCTATAAATCCTGCTGAGCCAGTGACTAATATTTTCATTATAAATATAGCAATAAAATGTTATGAAGCATTATAAACAATTAAAAATTACTAATTAGGCTTAGAGGTTTAATTTACATAATTAATAGCATTTAATACATCCTCTGGCTGGATAAGCTCCATACAATTGTGATGCCCCAAGGGGCATGTTCGCTTCATACATGGCTGACAAGATAGTGTTTTTTTAACGATAGTACTCTTTACATTCATCCATTGAGAGGTTTCATTGTCTTTAGTTGGACCAAAAATCGAAACAGTAGGAATATTGAAACTAGCTGCAATATGCATTGGACCACTATCACCTGTAATAAATAAATCTAATTTTGAAATATAACTTATTAGATCGCTAATTGTTGTTTTCCCAGAGAGGTTTTTATAATTCTTAACCCCATTCTCTAAAAGATAATTTTCAATCTGGATTGCTGCGTCTTGTTCATTTGGACCACCAAAGATATAGATATCATAGTTACTGGATAGATTATATGCAACCTCTGCAAATTTTTGTGGGCCCCATCTTTTAGCGCTTCCGTATGAAGCTCCAGGATTCAATCCTATAATTGGATTTGAAGTACTGGTATTTTGTTTTTCAATGTATAAGTTTAACTCAAGGGGGGGTTTAGAGAATTTAAAACTTTCACAAATAAAACTATTATATTTTTGAACTTGATGTTGATTCTTATAGCTATACTTGTCATATTGATATTTCTTAGCACTAGATACAAAGAATTTAAAAAAATTAGATCGAAAAGAACTCCTAAAAGAAATAAAGTAATCAAAATATCCTATTTTTTTTGACTCTTTATACAAACTTAGAAAGTTTTTATTTAAAACAATGGTTTTTATGACTTGTGGATTACCTCCTAATGCTTCAATTGCAACCTTCGATCCAATTAAAGTTAATTTTGCACTAGGATATTCCAGCAAAATATTTTCAACTGCAGGAGTAACCATAACCGCGTCACCAAGCCAGGTTGGAAGTTCTATTAGTATTTTCATTTGACTTTATTATAAGATATAAAGTTAACTTTTTCTCAATTTGATATAATTAAATGATGCATAAAAAAGTATTTCCAATTCTAATGTACCATAGTATTTCAAATATGCCTAGAGGCACTATAATGCGCAGCCTCCATGTACATCCAAAAAGATTTAAATTTCAAATGCGCTTGTTAAAATTGCTTGGCTACCGTGGAGTTAGTATGACAGAACTCAAGCCTTATTTAACAGGTAAAAAATCTGGGAGAGTTGTAGGCCTAACTTTTGATGATGGCTATAAAAATAACCTTACAGATGCCCTACCTATTTTAAAGCAGCTAGGATTTAGCGCGACTTTATATATAGTCAGCGAAAATATAGGAGGGATAAATAACTGGGATTCTAGCAAAGGTATTCCAGAAAAAAGAATCATGGATAAAAAAGAAGTTAAAGAGTGGATTAACTATGGAATGGAAATTGGATCACATACTCAAAGCCATATCGATCTTCAAAAATGTAGTAATGAAATTGCATTTAAAGAGATCAACCAATCAAAAACTGATCTTGAAAACATCTTTAAAATAACTATTAATCACTTTTGTTACCCGTATGGAAATTTTAATAAAAGAATTCTCTCTATTGTAAAAAAAGCTGGCTATGACACAGCTACTACCACTATTAGAGGGAGGTCTTCAACTAATGATGCTATTCTAGAATTACCAAGAGTATCAATAACTCATCATACTTTACCACATCTTTTTCTACTCAAATTATTTAGTAGCTATGAAGATAGAAGTGGAAATTAATTTATGAGGATTGCAGTTTTAGTCCGAAACTATAATCGTAATGCGGGAGGTGCAGAGCGATACTGTGTTGAGCTTTCAGAAAGACTCTCTGAAACCAATGAAGTCCATGTTTATTCTCAAACCTTTGATGAGACATCAACCTCAATAAAATTTCATAAAATTGCTAAATATTTTGATAAGCCTAGATTTTTGAATCAATTATTATTTTCTTATTTAACCAAAAAAGTAACATCTGGAAAATTTGACATTATCCATTCTCATGAAATGGTTTCTGATGCTGACATATACACTATACATGTACCATGTTTTAAATCTGACTGGGTTAATTCAAGAGGAATTAGAAAACTTTTAAAAAATATAAACACATTACTTAGTCCTCGCAAAATTGGCTATTTATGGCTAGAAAAAAAACAAATGCAATACAGCTCTAAGAGACACTTTATTAGTGTTTCAGAATATTTATCGCGAAATATTGAGCAATGCTATCCATTAATTTCAAATATATCTGTCGCTCATCCAGGTATAAGTGAAAAATTTATTCAAAATAGATCAGATAAAGATGGTCAATTTAAAAACTTAAAAAGAGAGCTATCAATCCCTGAGAACTCTTTTGTAATTCTTCTAGTGGCAAATAATTATCAAAAAAAAGGTCTACCAACAATACTTAAGGCTCTGGAGATGCTTAAAAATAAGAATATTTATTTAGTTATTGCTGGGAAAGGAGAGCAGAAGAAATCATATATTCCAAGTTCCATTTATCATCATATCTATTTTTTAGGTGCAATTAATGATATGGCAAACTTATACTGTCAAGTTGATGTATTAATTCACCCAACTCTAGCTGATACTTTTGGTATGGCGCCTTTAGAAGCAATGTCATTCAAATTACCTGTAATAATTAGTAATATGAAATATTGTGGTTTTAGTGAACATATAAATGATACTCAAGCGCTTATTCTAGATGATCCTAAAGATGAAACTGAATTAGCAAACAAAATTAATTTTTTATACAAAAATATTGATGAGAGAAATAAAATTGCTCAAAATGGCTTTGAGTTATCAAAAAAAATCAGTTGGGAGAACACATTAGATAAAACTCTAGCAGCATACAATTTAATTAATAACTCCTTAAAAGTGAAGGACTAAATAGATGGGGAAAATGCTAAAAAGTAGAAATAATAAACTTGCCTATTATTTTATAGGGCACGTAAAAAGACTATATCCAAAAAATTGGCTAGCTCTAGATTTAGATAAACTGCAAAAATCCATTAAGGATTTTGATGAGCTTAAGATGAATAATAGACTTAATTATTATTATAAAAATTCATCAAAATTTTTATTAAATAGCAACTCTACTTTAGATTATCAGCTCGAGTATTGGCGGCTATCGAAGATAAAAGATATCAGCAGTAAACATGGTGTCTATTATCTTGATCTCATGGAGTATGCTCGATTTTTTCCACAGGAATATACACTGGCTTATTTATTTGGTGATATTACAAATGTACCTGATATCCCAAGTCTAACAAAAAGTCGCCCTATTACAAATAATGACAACTCCATTCTGATGAAGTTTGATAAAGTTAGACATTTTTATTTTGTAAATAAAGATATCCCATATAAAAAGAAAAGTAATAAATTAGTATGGAGAGGGGCTGTTCTTCAACCCCATAGAATTAAATTTATGGAAAAATTCTTTAATAAATCTTCATTAATAAATATTGGTGATGTTAATAAAAGTGGCATTTACCACAATGATGATTGGCGAGTACCTTATTTGAGTATAGATGAACAATTACAATATAAGTTTATTCTCTCAATTGAGGGCTTTGACGTTGCTACAAGCACGAAATGGATTATGTCTTCAAACTCTCTATGTTTTATGGTGAAGCCTAAATTTGAAACATGGTTTATGGAGGGACAACTAATACCAAATTTTCATTATGTTTTAATTAATGATGATTATTCAAATTTAGAAGAAAAAATTAATTACTATATTATTAATTCTGAGAAAGCAGAAGATATTATTAAAAATGCCAACAACTATGTTGATCAATTTATGAATAAAAAATCTGAAGACTGGCTACAACTTAAGATTTTAGAAAGATATTTTGACTTTTCAGGGCAATCATAAGGGATATAACTAGTAATAGTAAATACTAATTAATTGCTATTTTTTTTTACCAACACAAACAATATAATCAGATAATGAGAATATTTTGATTAACTTAACTATACAATAATTAAATATATTTATATTGCCTCTTGTTAATTGATTTGGCCATGACTCAAAATGCAAAGTTTCAAATCCAGCCTTATCAAGCATTACTTTCAAACTTTTTTTATCAAAGGCATACAAGTGCTCGGGAAAGCCAAAATGCTTAAAATCATTTCTTAAGCCTTTTTTATGAAGATATTTTTTGTACCTCGTGCTAATTCCTCTATGATGAGGGGTATGTAAAAAAATATAGCCACCTTTTTTTAAATTATAAGCACATTCACTTAAGACTTGTACTGGATCATGAAGATGCTCTAATACATCTAATAAAAACACTCCATCAAATTTTTTATCAGACTTATAATCTTCAAGTTTTAGATTTTGAACTTTAATTCCAGTTTTTTCTTTAGCAATTTTAGACCCTACCTTGCTCACTTCTATCCCTTCAGAGTAATAACCACATTCCTCCAGAGCTTTAACAGTTAGACCAATATCACAACCCACATCTAAAATTGACGCACCAGGATTCAAAAAAATCTTAGCAAGTTTTATGTTTTCCTGAACTAAAAAATAATCCTTTCCTTTTTCTTTCTTCCAGTTTTGATAAGTCCAATTTTCATAATATGACATATCCCTCCATGAATCTCCTTCATAAAGATTTAGTAAAGAACTTTCTACAAGACGTGGTGAGGCATATTCAATATTACAATTTCTACAATTATAAAAAGTAATACCGTCTTTTCTCTCAAATATTGAAGTTCTATCTTCATTTGGCCCACATGTAGGACAAAATACATCAGAAAATGTACCTTCTAATTTTTTTTTCTCACTAGTCATTATATTTTCTTTTATAGGCCTCTACTAAGAATTATCAAATATAATACCCTATCTAAAAAAACATCTAAAACTCTAAAAAAAATATACTATTTTTATTAACTAAACTAGAATTTAGTCAGTACTAAAAAAATTTATTGAGAAAGCATACTATGATTACAACTATTTCAACTGCTAAGAAATTTTTCAATAAAGCTGCATTTTTTTGTGCTATTTCTTTTATGATTTTTATTCCAAGTAGCACTGCTTTAATGAACGTTTTTATTTTTCTAACTCTTATTTTTACTCTTTTAGCTGGAAATTTAAAAGAAAGTATTTTGATAGTTTGGCGTAATCCTATTTCAAAGGCTGGTTTATTATTATTTGCATTGCTTTCTTTTAGTCTTATTTGGACAATTGCAGACAACACGACTGAAGGCCTTAGGGTTTTAAAAAAATATAATGAATTTTGGTATATAGCCTTATTATTACCTTTATTTAGTTCAAAAGTAAGACGTAACATTGGTATTAATGCTTATCTAGCCAGCATGGCAATAGTTTTAATTGGTGTATACCTAATGTACTTTGAAATTATCTTGCCAATTAACTGGACAATTAAAGGTCATCCTCAAAGTTTTACAGTTGATGGTGGTTTTGCTTCTCATGTTATTACGAATATTCTGATGGCTTTTGCAATGTTCATTGCGGCTCATAAATCTATCTTAACAAAATCTGTATGGAGGATTCTTTATCTCGTTTTTTTTGTATTTTCATTCTACTATGTTCTTTTTATTAGCACAGGAACCTCTGGTCAAATATTAGCAATTTCATTACTTTTGTTATTCATAGTTCAATATACAGGGGTTCGTGCAGCATTATTGATACCAGTTCTTCTAGTATTTATTGGGTTACTAACATTTAAATCTGAAACGAATTCATTAAGATTTGCAATTGATAAAATAGGAGTTCGTTACCATCATCTAATTTCTACAGATACTGCAGGCAACAATACAAGGCCTCGTATTTTTATTCACGCATTAAAATTAATTCCCCATAAACCGTTTATTGGAAGTGGAGTAGGAGGTTATGAAAATAGCTTCAGAACCCACGAACCTGAATTCTACAAAGTAACAACTACTGCAAAAAAGAATCCTCACAATGAGTTTCTCATGATTTCTGTTCAACTTGGGGCTGCAGGACTTCTCCTTCTTCTTTACTTGTTCTATAAGCAAGCTGCCTGCACAGATAGGATTGAAGATAGAGAACATAAATATATTGCACAAGGGCTTGTAATTTTAATTATCATAGGATGTATGGGAAATTCAATGATTCTTGATTCTAGAGAAGGTCATTTTTGGGCTTTCTTTTCAGCACTTTTATTTTCTAATATTGAAAATAAAAAAATAATTTAACTTAGTCACTCATATAAATTTTTCTATTCAAATATATAACTTAACCATGAGTTTTGCTACTAAAGAACAATAGACAGGTTCTTCTGATAAAATATTTTTTTAAAACAAATTTACCATTGTGAGTAATTCTAAAAAATCAAAAAAAGCGATTATTATTGGTGCAGGCCCATCTGCGCTTGTTACAGCAAAAGGTCTAGCTGAAAATGGATGGAATATTGAAATATTTGAGGCATTAGACAGAGTTGGTGGATTATGCAGGTCTTTTAAATGGAATGAATATATAGTAGATATTGGCCCACATGTTTTTCATACCTCTGATAAAAAGTTAGAAAATTATTGGAAAGAATGTTTTGGTGATCTTTTAGTTGAAGGTACATACTGGAGTCAAAATGTAAAAGGTGAAAATTTCGATGAATTTTATGACTACCCTCTATCTTGGGAATCAATTTCTTCATATCCAAAAAATCTGAAAGAGAAGGTTATTGATGAAGTTACTCAGCTTGATTTATCTGTCAAATCAAATGCTAAAACCTACAGAGAGTATATAGACTCAATAGCTGGAAAAACTTTAAGAAAAATGTTTTTTGAAAAATATCCAGAAAAATTATGGGGCATTCCAGTTTCCAAAATGACAGCAGACTGGGCTCCTAAGAGGGTTAATATTTATGAAAAGAAAACTCCATTTTTCAATAAACAGTGGACAGCAGTTGGAAAAAATGGAGCGGGTGCATTATATGAACGTGTTGCTGATGAAATTAAAGCTCTTGGAGGAGCCATTAACCTAAATAATAGAATTTTAAATATCGAAGTCAAAGGCTCGCAAATCAACTCAATCAGAAGTAATGAAAAAACAATAGAAATTGATAAAGACGATATTATTATTTCAACTATTCCTGTTACAAGCTTATTAAAAATGATAGGGAATACATCAAGTTTAAAATTTAGAGGTGTAATAATTTTTTATCTTGACTGCTTAAAAGCACAGGTTTTACCTGATGGTATTAGCTGGCAGTATTATGACTCTAAAGAGGTTATCTATACTCGAATTACTGAGCCGAAAAAAATGGGGGTTAATGCTCAATCCAAGAATAAATCGCTAATTACAATAGAAGTTCCATACTCAGCAGGTGATTCTCTTGATCTAAAAACAAAAGAAATTTTGTGCAAAGAAATAATTAATCAAATTGTCAGCACTGGACTTTTAAAAAAGTCAGATATCAACGATATCACCATGGTCAAAGAGGCTTTTGTATATCCCGTCCAATTTTCGGGTTACCAAGAGGAATTAGCTCAAATTGAAAGTATTATTAGTAACTATAAACAGCTATATTCATTGGGTGCAGGGGCCAGATTCAACTACACAGATACTCAAGTTTTGTACAGTAAGGCCTTTGATTTAGTTGAATCTTTAACAAGTGATGATCATAAGTCTTTTCATAATATTAAAAATCAGTCAACTTCGGAGTTCAATAAAGTTATTGAACTAAATGGCCGTCAGATTGGTGATAATCTTGCTCCGTTTATCATTGCAGAAGCGGGCATGAATCATAATGGTGATCTAAGCCTAGGTAAAGAGTTAATTGATGCTGCAATAACTACAGGTTGCGATGCAATTAAGTTTCAAACTTTTCTCCCAAATAGTCGGGTCTCTTCAAAAGTTAAATCCGTAGATTTTGTTGAAATGGCTGATGGTATTGAGGAAACAATGCATGAGATGTTCTCCAGATTAGCAATGCCTTTCGATGATCAGAAAAAATTATTTGAGTATGCACAAGACAAAGGTATTGAAGTTTTTTCAACTCCATTTGACTTTGAAAGTGTTGATTTCTTAGAATCATTAGGAGTTAACATTTATAAAATTGCCTCTATGGATTTAGTAAACCTTCCACTTATTGAGTATGTAGCTAAAACTCAAAAACCAATTATTTTGTCTACTGGAATGTCAAATCTAGGCATGATTGAAGATAGTTTAAATGTTATAGCAAAAACTGGGAATTCAAATGTTGCACTTCTTCACTGTAATTCAACTTATCCAGCAGCTGCAAAAGATATGAACCTAGAAGCAATTAAAACATTGAAAAAATGCTTTAATTTGCCTGTAGGCTTATCTGATCATACATTTGGTCTTTTAGTTTCCACTGTTGCACTTTCAATTGGTGCTAATATAGTTGAGAGACACTTTACTATGAGCAAAACATTAGAAGGGCCAGATCATATCTTATCTTCAGAACCTGAAGAAATGCGTCAACTAGTTGAAATCTCAAAAACAATAAATGATATTTTAGGTGATGGCGTTAAAAGAGTAAAAACAAGCGAATACGATACTATTAATCTTCAACAAAAATCACTTTATGCATTGATTGATATTAAAAAAGGCCAAACTATCAATAAATCTATGCTGACAGTAAAGGGCCCATCTGGTGGACTACTTCCTAAGTACATAAATATCGTTGAGGGACGGAAAGCTACCAGAGATATAATTGCTGACTATCCTATAACCTGGAAAGATATTTAGAAAATCTTTTATGACTAAGATAAATAGATATGTTGATGAAATTCTAAGAATTGCTTCTTTAGAAGAAAAATTTACTGTGTTTCTAATAGGTAATACTTCAAAAGTAATAGAAGAGGATTTCTACACCATACCTCTAAGAAACTATAATCAATTTATAGTTACTGGGGTAATCGTATCTGGTGAAAAGATAGCCAAAGATATTGCTAAGTTAATTGATGGTAAAGTAAATTATATATTTGTTGATTCAGAAAAAAAAATCATAGATAGAAACTCAGTTTCTACTACTCCTGGAAACATTCAAAGAGCTGTTAGTGAGATTGTGTCTAAAAGTATCTTAATCTCCTACAAGGCTAATGACTTAACCGTAGAGGCCGCTGATCTGTTTATTTCAGAATATTTTTCAAAAGATGTTGCAAATTTAGGAGGGAAAAAAACGGCAATAATAGGTTCGGGCAATATAGGTTCAAAAATTGCTGCGAAATTAGTTGAGCGTGGCTCTGAAGTTAGTATGTACCGAAGAAAAACTGCAAAACTAAATCGAGTAGTAGAATATATTAATGACTCTAAACCAAAATATACAATAGCGATTGCATCAGCTGCAAATAATGTTACTGAAGCATGCGAAAAAGCTGATATATTAATTGGGCTTACGAACGGTATTGCTGTAATTGATGAAAATGCAATATCATCTGCAAACTCCAAGCCATTGATTATTGATATTGGAAAAGGTTCAATTTCAAAGCAGGCTGTAAAATTTGCACACTCTCTTAATATTGAAGTTTATAGACTAAGTGTTGAAAGTGCTCTAGAGGGAATGATTGCATCATCAATATCCACTCATGATATTTTTACAAACAATACTGGAAGAGCTACACATAAAGGAATCAAAGTAGTCTCAGGAAGTATTCTTGCTTTAGAGAATGAGTTTGTAGTTGATAATTATAATTATCCTAAAATTGTTTATGGACTTGGAAATGGTGAAGGTGATTTTGAACGAAATATGTCAAATGATATGATTATAAAACTTAAAACATTAGATGAAATTACTAAACAAAACAACAATGAATGAACTATTTGAAAAATTTACCCCTACTAATGGAAATATTATTGCGGAGACTGCATGTGGGCACGAGGGAGATACCAAAAAACTAAAAAAACTAATTGATTGTGTAGTTGAAAGTGAATGTCAAATTATTAAATTTCAAATCTTTAAAACATCTGAAAGGGCCATTGAAGGCCATAAAGAATGGAAAATTTTTAGTAAACTAGAATTAAATGATAAAGAATGGGAAGAGCACGTTGCATATGCAAAAAATAAAGGATTATATGTTTTTGCAGATGTATATGGCTATGAAAGCTTTTCTCTTGCTGAAAAATTAAACGTTGATGGTTATAAAATCCACTCTGAAGACTTATTAAATACTCAATTTATCCTCGAAGTATGCCAATCTAGAAAAATTGTATTTATAGGTGTTGGAGGAGGAAAGAGAAAAGAAATAGTAGAGCTTGTAAATGAAATAATTAATTGTGACCCTCTCTCAAATGTTGTACTAATGACGGGAGTTCAAACTTTTCCTACACCCATAGATGCTCATTCGATTAATGAAGTTACCGATTTAATTAATAAATATGGAAAATTCAATGTTAAAGTAGGTTTTTCTGATCATGTAGATGGGAGCCTTCAAGAAGCTTTTATTCTTCCTATTATGGCATTTACAGCTGGAGCTGGAGTTGTTGAGAAACATATAACTCTTGATAGAGAAGATAAATGGATAGATTATCATTCCGCACTTAGCTTTACTGATTTTAAAATTTTCATAAAACAAATAAAATTATTGTGTAGCTTATTAAAAAATGTTGGTGAAATGAATGACTATGAAAAGTCATATAGAAAAATGTTCAAAAAAAGTCCTGCATTTTCAGATAATTTTGATAAAGGGCATATTCTCAAAAATGGTGATATTGCATTTATAAAGGATGTTGAAAACTCCATTCCAGTAAGTAGTCATAGCTTAATTGGAAAAAAGATACGTATTGATGTCAAAAAAAATCAATTAATTAGATCAAATATAGTTGAGACTAAAATTGGGGCGATCATTGTTGCAAGATGCAACTCTTCCCGCCTTCCAAATAAAGCAATTACTAAAATAGATGGAAAAGAGTCAATAACATTAGTAATTGATCGAATTAAAAGATGTAACGAGGTTGATCAAATAATATTAGCCACAACTAAGGAAAAAATTGATGATCAATTAGTAAATATAGCAATCAGAGAAGGTATTAAGTATTATAGAGGTCCTACTGAAAATGTAGCTCTAAGATACGCAGAAACTGTAGAAGCTTTCAATTTAGATCATTTTGTAAGAATTACCGGGGATGCGACTCTTTGTGATAATGAAATGATTGATAAAGCAATTGTTTCTCACCTACATGCCTCTTGTGATGTAACTTTTATGAAAAATATGCCATTTGGCACTCACAAAGAAATTGTCAGTGCAGGGGCAATAAAGACAATAATTGAAACTGCCACAATTCCAGATAATACTGAGTATTTAGAATACTATTTAGAAAATGATAGAAATTTTAATGTTAACTATGTTTCTTCTGGGTACTCATTTGATCAAACTCTTAGAATGACTCTTGACTATAAAGAAGATTTAGAATTTTTCACTAAAATATATAGTTATTTCAATAAAGTAAATCCGAACTTTTCATTGGGTGACGCACTTGATTGGCTAAATAAAAATAAGGATGTATCTCATATTAATTGTCATATGACACAAAAAAATCCTAAAAATTTGAATTTAGACATTTCTTTAAAAATTTAGAGTTTTTCCAATTAAAAGAAAAGTTAGAACAACATACAGTAAACTTAAAAATTTTATATGAAGCAACAATTACTTTAAATCAATATGGATCAAATTGTAGAATTAAATAAAAAAGAACAAAATGTTCTGATTGGCTCTTCACTTCTTATTGGTGCCAAAGAAAAAATTTTTGATAGAAATGCATATATGGTTGATTATATGTCTGAGAATTTAGCTTATTTGAGTGAAATCAGAGTTAACAATAAAATTCCTCATGATGAATTATTAACTTTATTCCAAAATAATTATAAATCGTATAGGAAATCATGGCATAGCCAATCAAAAGAGTGTTTTGAAAAAGCTTCATATGGGCCTGATTTATTAAATCAAGGCTATGCTCCTTTATGTATTGATATTGAAACTGCTGCAATATGTGACCTTGCTTGTCCTTTTTGTTATCGTGAATCTCTTGCAACTCCAGATAAAATAATTAATGAAAAATTATTTAAAAATATCGTTGATCAAGCGGCTGAAATGGGCGTTCCTTCAATGAAATTTAATTACAGAGGTGAGCCTCTTATGCATCCAAAACTGCCTAAGATGATTAATTATGCAAAGAAAAAAGGGATACTTGAAACAATTATTAATACAAATGCAACTCATTTAACTGAAGAAGTAAGTAAGAGCCTAATTGACGCTGGACTAGATTTCATGATTTATTCATTCGATGGAGGCACAAAAGAAACTTACGAAAAGATGCGTCCTGGAAGGTTTAAAAAGAATAATTTTGAAGATGTATACGATAATATTGTTGGCTTTTCAAATGTCAGAGAAAAAATGAACGCTAAATTTCCTAGGACAAAAATTCAAATGATCTTAACAAAAGAGGCCTACAGTGAACAAGCTTCTTTTTATAATTTATTTCATAATTGTGTTGATGAAGTTACAGTTACTCAATACTCTGAACGTGGAGGAAATATAGAAGATCTTAGCACAGCTGATAAGAAAATATATAAGAAATTATGTGATGATTTAAATCTTCCTAGTGACTCACCATATCTTAGAAAATCAGATGGAAGTATGAGCATTTCAGACTCAAGAGTCCCCTGTGGACAACCGTTTCAAAGAATGTTTGTAACTTACGATGGAAGAGTTGCTATGTGTTGTGAGGATTGGGGCGCTATGTATCCTATTGGTTATGTTTCAGATGATTCATTTCAAGATGAGGATGCTGATAAAAATTTAGTGTTGGATAGAATTAATGCTGGTAGAAAGGGTTTTGAGTTGATGAATGAAGCTATTCTGCCACCAAAATATAACAAACCAGTGAAATCAGTGCAAACTTTATCTGATATTTGGACCGGGGAAGAAGTTGAAACTGTTCGTAAAGCTCATGGAAATAATAAAGCTAATGAAATCAGTATTTGTAAAAACTGCACCTTTAAAGACACATATAACTGGGTAAGTTAGTTATAAATATTTATTAATCTTAGTCAACTAGCTGCAACAAGTATTTTCCATATCCACTTTTTTCTAGTGGAGCTGCAAGTGCTCTCAATTGAGTATCATTAATCCATCCATTTCTCCATGCAACCTCTTCAGGGCATGCGATTTTTAAACCTTGACGTTTTTCAAGTGTATGGACAAATTGAGATGCCTCTAGAAGTGACTCATGAGTTCCTGTATCTAGCCAAGCCATTCCTCTTCCCATAGAGTGAACATATAATTTATCAATATCAAGATAGTGCTGGATAACACTAGTAATTTCTAATTCCCCCCTAGGAGATGGTTTAATTTTTTTTGCAACCTTAACAACATCTTTATCAAAAAAATATAATCCAGTAACAGCAGAATTAGATAAAGGCTTTTCAGGCTTTTCTTCTATAGAAAAAACTTTTCCATACTTATCAAACTCAACCACACCATAGCGCTCTGGATTACTAACTTGATATGAAAAGATTGTTGCTCCTTTATTTTTTTTAAGTGCTTCTGTTAAAATATCAGAAAAACCATGGCCGAAAAAAAGATTATCACCTAGAATTAAAGCACAAGAATCGCCATCAATAAAATCCTCTGCTATTAAAAATGATTGGGCAAGGCCATCAGGTGATTTTTGAACTTTATAAGTCATTTGAATCCCAAGTTGACTTCCATCTCCAAGAAGATGTTCAAACTTTTCGATATCTTGTGCTGTAGAAATAAGTAAAATTTCATTAATCCCAGCAAGCATTAATGTAGTAAGCGGGTAATACACCATTGGCTTATCATATATAGGTAATAATTGTTTTGAAATTACCTGTGTAACTGGGTGAAGTCTTGTTCCAGAACCTCCTGCTAATACTATTCCTTTCATAATTTTATACTTGCTTTATTAAAATTCATAACTTAGCTCTTTTCATGACTCTGGTAAGAACCATCTTCAATGCATTTTGACCAACTCTCATTCTCTAAATACCATTTTACTGTCTTACTTAACCCAGAATCAAAAGTTTCTGTTGGCGCCCAACTTAATGATTTTTGAAGTTTACTAGAGTCGATTGCATACCTTATATCATGTCCAGGCCTATCTTTAACAAATTCAATTAAATCTTCATAATTAGAAATAATATTATTCTGTGGCAATGGTCTTAACCGATCCAAAATGCTACATATTGACTGAACAACTTCGAGATTAGTTTTTTCATTATGTCCACCAATATTAAAGGTCTCACCAATTAAGCCTTCCATAACTACTTTATATAAAGCAGCTGCATGATCATCAACATATAGCCAATCTCTTACCTGCCTCCCATTTCCATAAATAGGTAGCTTTAGACCTTTTAATGCATTTGTAATTACCAAGGGTATAAGTTTTTCTGGAAACTGATATGGTCCATAGTTATTAGAACAATTAGTTATTATTATTGGGAGACCATATGTTCTATGCCATGCTCTAACTAAATGATCTGAAGATGCTTTAGAAGCCGAATATGGCGAACTTGGGTCATAGGGGGTTGATTCTGTAAACAAACCTATCTCATCTAAGCTTCCATAGACTTCATCTGTGGAGATATGATGAAAACGAAATTTATTTTTAAGACCAACTGATAAAGACTCCCAAAATTTAAGGGCGGACTCTAAAATAGTATAGGTACCAACAATGTTACTTTGTATGAATTCTGATGGACTATCAACCGATCTATCAACATGTGATTCAGCAGCTAAATGCATAATAATATTTGGCTGAAAACTTTTTAAAGTAGAATCTAATAACTCTCTATCACAAACATCTCCATGCAAAAACTGATAACGATTATTTTGACTAACATCAACTAATGAACCAAGATTGCCAGCATAAGTTAGCTTGTCAAGATTAAGCACATTATGAGAAGTATATTTAATAATATACCTTATAACAGCAGAGCCAATAAAACCTGCTCCACCCGTAATTAAAATATTCATAAATTAAAGAGTAATAGGAAAGATATAATAATATCCTTATTAATTTTTATTTCTTCAGTCTAACAGTTCATGGGATATTTTAACAATATCAGTGACTTTAATATTTTTAATTGAAAAATCATTTTTATTGATTTTATATGGATTTACTTTAGAATCTGATTCTAAGAATCTATTAATATTAGTAACAAAAGTGTTTCTCTTTCCAGGAGTTGGGCCAAATAAAGTAATAGATGGAATACATAATGCCCATGCCATATGAGTAGGCCCTGTATCAGAACCAATAACTAAATCAACTTGTGATATTAATGAAATTAGTGAATTTAAACTTAATTTTTCCAAAACATTTACATTTGGAGATTGTATTTTAATTTTCATAGCTAACTCTTTTTCTTCACTATTGCCTGATAGTATAAAAAAATTTGCATCAAGTGCCTTAGTTAACTCAGAAAATTTAGTTGGAGGATAACATTTCGATTTAAAAGACGCACCTGGTATTAATAAAATATTTTTTTTAATGTTAGAGAATTTAGGAATTAAATACTTGGAATTAGAATGTAAAAAAGGTAGCTTGTGATGAGCATCTTTTTTACTATAATTCAAATCTAAAGCAAAATTAACTAAAGATAAATTACGCTCAATGACATTTTTGTCATAGGAATATTTATAGGTTTTATTATAAAAAATTGAAGCAATACTTTCTCTTACTGATGACCTATCAAAACCAATAGTAAGTGAAGATCTAATCAATCTTGAGATTAATGCTGACTTAACTAAACCCTGTATATCAATCACCATATCATAAGGCCCTAATTCTCTAGCATTCTTAAGTTCATTTATAAGCAATAAGATTGATTTTTTCTCTTTAACTTTTTTAAGATTAATCACAATAACTTTATTAATATCTGGATTATTAACTAATAATTCTTTATAGGACTCCTCTACTAGCCAATCAATCTCAATTGCTTGATTATATTTTTTTATAAACTGCAAGATAACCATTGAGTGAACAATATCTCCAAGTGCTGAAAGTTTTACAATGGCTATTTTCATAAAAAATCATTTTACCGTCTCATTCACTTCACCACCAGTACATATTAAATTTGCCTTTTAATGATATAATTTATCAAGCTAAAATTATTCTAATAATTAATAGAAATGGACTCTATAAATAAAGAAAGAAAATCTACTAATTTTATTCGTAATATTATTAATGATGATATTGCATCGGGTAAACATAAGTTTATAAAAACACGCTTCCCTCCTGAACCTAATGGTTACCTTCATATAGGTCATGCAAAGTCTATTTGCCTAAACTTTGGAACAGCAACAGATTATGAAGGAAGTTGTAACTTAAGATTTGATGACACTAATCCTTCTAAAGAAGATATCGAATATGTCAATTCTATTAAAAAAGACGTTGAATGGCTTGGATTTAATTGGGATGGAGAAATTAAATTTAGCTCAAGTTACTTTGATCAATTTTATCAATATGCTGAAGAATTAATTACTAAGGGCTTGTCTTATGTTTGTTTTTTAAGTGCTGATGAAGCCCATATATACCGTGGTACTCTTAAAAAACCTGGAAAAAATAGTCCATATCGTGATGAAAGTATTGAAGAAAATTTAAATCTTTTTAGAAAAATGAAAGCAGGTGGATTCAAGGAAGGTGAGTGCGTATTAAGAGCCAAAATCGACATGTCATCAAGCTTTATGTGTATGCGTGATCCTACTCTGTATCGTATTCGATTTGAAACCCACCATCAAACAAATGATGATTGGTGTATTTACCCTATGTATGACTTTGCACATTGTCTTGGTGACGCAATTGAGGCTGTCACCCACTCTTTATGCACCCTAGAGTTTCAAGATAATCGGAGAATTTATGATTGGACTTTAGAAAATTTAGATGATTTTAATACCATTAGTCGGCCTAATCAATATGAGTTTTCTCGCCTAAATCTTGAGTATGCGACAACATCTAAAAGAAAACTCAAACTCTTACTAGATAATAAACATGTTGACAGCTGGGATGATCCTAGAATGCCTACTATTTCAGGCCTTCGCAGAAGAGGATATACTGCTACTGCAATAAGAGATTTTTGTGAACGAATTGGAGTATCAAAAGTAAATAGCTTAACTGATATTTCAATTTTAGAATCATCAATTAGAGATGATCTCAATAATTCTGCTCCACGCTCAATGGCAGTAATTAACCCCATTAAGCTAGTAATTGAAAATTACCCTGAAGGCAAAATTGAATCACTTAAAGCGCCAATCCACCCTCAAAAAGAAGAAATGGGAACCAGAGAAATTTTCTTTAGTCGTGAAATATACATTGATAAGTATGACTTTATAGAGGTAGCGCCAAATAACAAATATAAACGCCTAGCAATTAATAAAGAGGTGCGCTTAAGAAATTCTTATGTTATCAAAGCGACTGATTTTGATAGTGATAAGGATGGCAATGTAAAAATAATCTACTGCACTTATGACTCAGATACTTTAGGTAAAAACCCTTCAGATGGAAGAAAAATCAAAGGCGTTATTCATTTTGTAGAATCTAGCAAAGCTGTTAGTGCTGAATTTAGAATATATGATCGCCTTTTTTTAGATTCCAATCCATCTAAATTTGATGATCTATCATCTTCAATTAATCCAAACTCTCTTGAGATAAAAAATGGATTTATTGAGCCAAATTTGTCAAATGTAAAAGTGGATAGAGCATATCAGTTTGAACGTGAAGGTTACTTTTGTCGAGATAGTCGGTCTAAAGAGCTAGTATTTAATAAAACAGTTGGACTTAGAGACACCTGGAATCAAAAATCCATTTTTTGAAGCCAGTCTCTCACTCCCTTTACTTCAGAATACTTAGTTGTATCAATCTGAAGTGGTGTAACTGAAACAAAGTTATTAGAAATTGCATGGAAATCTGTACCCTCAGTATTGTCAGCTTCTTTTCCATTTTCACCAATCCAATAAATAGATGGATCCTCTTTATCCTTAATACTTAGTTCAGATTTATGCCTGCTCCCTAAACGTGTGCTCTTAATTCCTTTTATTTCGCTAAGTGGAACGTCTGGAACATTAACATTAATAATAGTATTGTAAGATAGGTCTGATTTGTCAATTTGAGAAACTAGCCTCTTAGCGATTTCACCCGCTGTCTCGAAGTGAGAACCTTCCCAACTAGCTAGAGATATTGCAATTGATGGAAGTCCTAAAAATCGCCCTTCTATGGCTCCAGCAACAGTTCCAGAATAGATGGTATCGTCCCCCAGATTTGCACCAAAATTAATTCCGGTAACTACTAGATCAATCGACTCCTTTATGAAACCACACAAAGCTAAATGAACACAATCAGTAGGAGTTGCATCTATTGCAAAAATATTTTTCTCAACTTGAATTGGTTTTAATGGCCTTCCAAGAGTTAGTGAACTACTTGCTGCGGACTTATTCTCGCTTGGAGCAACAACAATTACCTGTGCAATTTCACTAAGTGATTTTGTAAGCTGTTTGATGCCCTTGGCCTGGTAGCCATCATCATTACTTATAAGAATTCTCATTAACTAATGGTTAAGGCAATCTTATCTTTACTAATACCAACTTTAACAGTACCACCGGAGCTTAGCTTACCAAAAAGGAGTTCATCAGCAAGAGGTTTGCGCACCTCTCTTTCTATTAACCTCATCATCGGTCGAGCTCCCATCATAGAGTCATAGCCATTTTCTGCAAACCATTTTCGAGCAGCATCAGTAACAATCAATGAAACATTCTTTTTTTCAAGAACATCTTCAAGCTCAAAGAGGAACTTGTTAACTACATAGACAACGACTTCTTCATTGAGTTTATTGAAGTAAATAATTTCTGAGAGTCGATTTCTGAACTCTGGTGTGAATATTTTTTTAAGCTCACCTTCATAATCAAGGGAATGATCTTGCTCATTAAAACCTATAGAAGCTCTTTGAACATTTTGAGCTCCAACATTAGAAGTCATAACAAGTATCACATTGCTAAAATCAACTTCACGGCCGTTAGCATCAGTAAGCTTTCCATGATCCATGACTTGTAATAGGATATTGAAAATATCAGGATGCGCCTTCTCAATTTCATCCAATAAAAGAACTGCGTAAGGGTTGCTATTTACGGCCTCAGTTAATAGTCCTCCTTCATCATATCCAACATAACCAGGAGGAGAACCTATAAGTTTAGAAATAGCATGCCTCTCCATATATTCTGACATATCAAATCTCAGCAATTTGACACCCATAATCCTTGAAAGCTGCTTACAAATTTCAGTTTTACCAACTCCTGTAGGACCAGCAAATAGAAAAGAACCCATTGGTTGCTCAACTGGAGAAAGTCCAGAGCGAGAAAGTTTTATAGCAGTTGATAAAGACTCAACAGCATTATCTTGGCCAAATACACCTAACTTAAGATCACTCTCAAGGCTTTTAAGTAAAGATTTATCATCACTAGTAACCTGGCGAGAGGGAATGCGGGCTAGCTTAGCAACAATATTTTCAATATCAGGCACTCCAATATTAACTTTACGCTTTGACTTAGGAAGTATCTGTTGAAGTGCACCGACCTCGTCAATAACATCTATAGCCTTATCTGGAAGACGCCTATCAGCTATATGTCGATGTGTTAATTCTGCAGCAGAAACTAAAGATGCAGCCGAATATTTAACCTTGTGGTGTGATTGATAATATTTTTTTAATCCATGTAAAATTTTAATCGTATCTTCGACTGAAGGCTCTTCAATATCCACTTTTTGAAAACGCCTTGTAAGGGCATGATCTTTTTCAAAAATCTTGCGATATTCATCATAGGTTGTAGAACCTATGCACTTCAGTGAGCCATCTGCCAGAGCTGGCTTAAGAAGATTAGAGGCATCTAGAGAACCTCCAGAAACGCTACCTGCACCAATTAAAGTATGAATTTCATCAATAAAAAGCACTGAATTTTTATCTTTTTGTAAATCTGTAAGTACTGACTTTAATCGTTTTTCAAAATCACCTCTATACTTAGTACCAGCAATTAAAACACCTACATCTAGAGAATAAATTGTTGTGTTCTTAAGAATTTCAGGAACCTGGCCATCAACTATTCTTTTAGCTAAGCCTTGTGCAATTGCGGTCTTACCAACACCAGCCTGACCAACAAGTAATGGATTATTTTTTCTACGTCTTGATAAAATTTGCACAGTTCTAAGAACTTCTTCCTCCCTACCAAGAAGAGGATCAATTTCACCAAGTCTAGCTTTTTCACATAAATTTGTTGTAAAAGATTCAAGAGAAGATGGCTTAGCTTGCTTATCACCTTCAACTTTTTTTGTTTGTTCGACTGGATTGTCAGCTAGATGGGAAGAAATTCCTTCCATAACATCTAGTCTTGAGATATTATTTAACTTAAGCATATAAACAGCATGAGACTCTTTTTCAGAAAAAATACTGACAAAAACATTCATTGCATTTACAGAATTTTTTTGTGCTGATTGTGCCTGATAAACACTCCTTTGAAGAACTCTTTGAAAGCCAACAGTAGGAACAATATCTATTTCAGCATCTTCAGAAATAATTGGTGTATGAGAGTCAATATACTGATCAAGCTCAGCACGAAGCTCATCGATATTGACTCGCTTTCCTCGAAGAAATGCAATAACATCATCCATATTGAGGAGTGCTAATAGTAAATGCTCCACAGTAACAAATTCAAGACGCCTATTTCTAGCCTCAGTCATCACCATATTAATTTCTTGCTGCAATCCTTGTTCAATCATAAAATACTATTTATATTATTAACTTATTTAGAACTTAATTTTAACACCACTTAAGACAATTTTAATCAAAAAAAAATCCAATTTAATTGATAAATTTAATATTTAAATTGTCCTTAATCTACTCTCAAAATCTTCACGATTATGATAACCCCCGCAGAGCTGACGATAGCCTGTCAGCGAAGAGCGTGCATGCAGTAATCGCCAATTATCAAAAGTTAGAACCTTTCCTGGATTCAACATAAATTCAAACTGACGACTTGAGTCATTTGCTAGATTATGAAAAATTTTATAAGCCTTATAAAATTGACTCATTTGATTGTTTTCAAGTCTAAATGGAGCTCTATCATGATTATTGAAGCTTACTTGAATTACATCACCATTATTGTTAACTCTAAATAATGGTCGATGAGCTTCTAAATAAGTATCTGTCTTGATATAACGTCCAGGAATATTAATCTTACAAAGAATATCAAAAGCGTCAGGATATTCATGTCTCATTTTTTCAGCAATTGCGAGTCCGTCAACTAACTGATTTTCCCCACCAATAGAGTCTCTTTTTAAACAGTGGAGAGTCTGAAGACCCGGTGCATCATGTAAATATGTACCATCTGTATGAGGCTCAATCGACAATGATGTAAAAGCTGTGTCGTCAGGACTTTCCAGCTTATTATCCCAAACAGAAAATCCTCCAAAAATAGAATTTCTGATATAAGCTAATCTTTCCATAAGTCCTTTTGTTGCATCTGAAGTTGCTGGAGCATCAGTTACCAAAACAAAGCCAACTCTTTGAATATGATTTAGCCAAGTTTTTATTCCTCCATAGCCCATAACTTCATCGTAGGTAATCTCAGGGGAGGTTTTTATTTCAGTTGGAGAATTCCAGATACTTGAAGAATTTATGAAATTTGATTGAGGAAGTCGAGGACTTGAGGAGCTATTAAGCAATGCAAAGGAAAGACTACTTTGGGATTTATCTGTCCAATTAATTAACAAATTTTTGGAATTTTGGTCTAGTGATACTTTTCTGACAGAGTTGTCAGGAGTATTACTAAAAACATCAATTTGACGTTGTTTAGAATCTGGATGAAGATCTACTCCACTCTCACTATGATCCCTTAACCAAAGCCAAGGAAAACAGCTTGTTGAGCCATCACTCCAAAAAATATTTAAACCATCTTTTAACGATTCAGTTGATTTAATTAACATTTCAAATCCCTTAACAAAAACTATAAGTTTACTTCTCTTAATACTGACATAAGAGGTTGTTCATTTTCTCGAGAGTATTTCACAACCTGAGAAACTTTTGTTTGTGCAACATCATAAGAATAGGTTCCACAAACCGCCTCTCCATCAATATGAATTTTGAGCATAATTGCTTCAGCAACTAAAAACTCTTTTCTAAAGAATCTTCTTAACACTTCAACAACAAATTCCATTGAAGTATAGTCATCATTTAGTAAAATTACTTCGAACTTTTGTGGTTTTTTTAATTTTTCTTTTGAAACATTTGATGATGGACTATTCACAAACTATTTACTAGATTTAAGAGTTAAAATTACTAATGCAATTAACATAACTGCAAAAGATGGCACTATTGCACTTATTATTGGATTTATCTCAAACCCTAGAGAAAAAGCGCCTCCAATTCTAGAGATCATTTCAAAAGACAACCCAAGAGCAATTCCAAAAAAAATCTTTCTCCCCAATGTTTCACTTCTATTGGACCCAAAAATAAAAAGCATAGCTACTAAAATCATTGCAATAAGAGTAAGAGGTCTTGCTAATCTCTTGTACAACTCAACTTCAAAAATATCAGCGCGTAATTTATTATCTGATAAATAATTAATTTGCTTAATTATTTTCCAAGTTGTTAGGTCTTGGGGGGTTTTTTTTAAACTATTGATAAGATCTTTATCAAATGAGACAAATTTATTTAAAGAATTCATCTCTTTATAGGAAATATTGTCAATTATTATTGACTCATCAATTGAATAAAGTTGAGTATTAATCATTTCTAAAGACTTTCCATCAAATATTGCCCTTTCAGCAGTTGTAATATTATCAATAAAATTTAATGGATTAATCTCAAAGATGGAAATATTATCAAATATTTCTCCATCTATGTTCTTTTTTACATTAATAAAACTACTACCATCTTTAATCCAAAAGCCCTCTTCATTTTTGGAAACAGTAGAGAGTTCAAGCGCCCGAGAGCGACCTCTTTCTGCCTCTTCACTTGAAAATGGAGCAATAACTTCTCCTAAAATAATAAATAAAAAAACAAAAATAAGAGCTATTTTAATAGTGAACATTGTTATTTTAAAAATCGAAATACCAGATATTCGCATTACAATTAATTGATTGCTAGTAGCTAAATGACCCATGCCCAAAACACAGCCTAAAAGAATTATTGAAGTTGAATGATTATAAATCACATCTGGCATTTGAAGAATAATATACCTCATCGCATGTAGGCTAGAATAACTTGCTTTTCCAACACTACTCATTTCTTCAAGAAAATTAAAGAAGCCATACACTCCCATCCAAACAATAAGAACTGTTGCTGTAAAACTAAAAAGTGTTTTGGCAATGTAACGGTCGCTAATATTCATTAAAATATACTTTTATTAATAATTGCATGAAAATAAATTTAATATGTCTATAAATCATCAAAATAAAATCTTAATACTTGACTTTGGCTCTCAATATTCTCAGTTGATTGCAAGAAAAATTAGAGAAATTGGTGTTTATTGTGAATTAATTCCTTTTGATACTAACCCACATTTTATTGAAAAATTTAACCCTAGTGGCATTATTCTTTCAGGAGGTCCAGATACAGTTAATAATTTAAATTCTTCAAGAGCGCCTCAAATAATTTTTGATTTAAATATTCCATTATTAGGAATTTGTTATGGAATGCAAATAATGGCTTTTCAGCTGGGTGGTGATACACATAATGCTAAAAAGAGTGAATTTGGTTTTGCTAAGATACGAGCTAGAAATAACTCTAAACTTTTATCAGGTATTTATGATGAAATTAATTCTGAAGGGCATGGACTTCTAGATGTTTGGATGAGTCATGGGATTGAAGTAACAAAGCTACCGAAAAACTTTGAATTAATTGCATCAACTGATAATTGTCAAATTGCTGGTTTTGCAAATAATGAAAAGAATTACTTTGGACTTCAATTTCATCCAGAAGTCACACATACAAAACAAGGGACTCAAATCCTAGAAAGATTTGCTATAGAAATCTGTAAATGTAATAAAAATTGGACTACTAAGAATATTATTGAAGATCTATTAGTTAGTATTAAAAATCAAGTAGGTGATCAAAAAGTCCTCTTAGGTTTATCAGGTGGTGTAGATTCTTCGGTTGTAGCAATGCTTCTCCACAAAACTATTGGTGATCAATTAACCTGTGTTTTTGTAGATAATGGCTTATTGAGATTAAATGAGGGTGACGAGGTAATGAAGACTTTCTCTCAAAATCTTGGTGTTAATGTTATAAGGACTGATGCTCAAGAGTATTTTTTTGATCAACTTTCAGATGAAAGTGATCCTGAATTAAAGAGAAAAATAATTGGCAAGGCTTTTATTGAAATTTTCGATCAAGAAGCGAAAAAAATAAAAGATATTCGGTTTCTTGCTCAAGGCACCATTTATCCAGATGTTATTGAGTCGGCAGGAGCCGCTTCGGGTAAGGCTAAAGTTATCAAATCTCATCATAATGTTGGTGGATTACCAGATGATATGGAATTTGAATTGGTAGAGCCGCTTAAAGAACTATTTAAAGACGAAGTAAGAGAAATTGGAGTAGAACTTGGCCTTCCAAAAACAATGCTCTATCGTCACCCTTTTCCTGGGCCAGGACTTGGTGTTAGAATTCTTGGTCAGGTTAAAAAAGAGTACGCTGAAATCTTGAGGCAAGCAGATCATATTTTTATGGAGGAGCTTAATAATCAAGATTTGTATGGTAAAGTTGATCAAGCTTTTGCAGTATTCCTCCCAGTTAAGTCAGTAGGAGTTACTGGAGATGAAAGAAGGTATGACTTTGTTATAGCGCTTCGTGCTGTCGAGACTTTGGATTTTATGACTGCACGATGGGCAAGACTTCCATATGACTTCTTAGACCATGTTTCTAATCGCATCATGAATGAAATTTCTCGAGTCTCAAGAGTGGTATACGATATTTCAGGAAAGCCCCCATCGACTATCGAGTGGGAATAGTCAAAAAACTTAGTAAAATAAATTACTTACATGGATTTAGAAACCTGACGTTAGATATTATTCGAGACCCATTCAGTACATCCGACCTTAGCGTCTTCATCTGAAGAAGGAAATAGACAATATTTTACTTTCCCATTTGTAGTGTCTAAAACATAAATACCAAACACCTTTCCAGTAGAATCAACACCAGCAAGCATATTGTATCTACCTTCATCTTCAGCATAAGTCATTGATGTTATAGTTAATAGTATTACAAATAATATCTTTCTCATTCTCTTTCTCCTATATTTGAATTTCTTTTTAAACTTGGAGTGAATTCTACCCCTAAATAATCCAATTTAAAATAAAATTAATACTTTGATTATACTGGTAGAGAGCATCAAAAGTCATACAGAATTAAAACTTGATAAGCACTTGATAAGCATAAAAAAAATAATGTTAAATCAAAAACTTACAAGTGTGTAACAATTGAGTGGGAATGAGTAAAAACCTAGTAAAATAAATGACTTACAAGGATTTATTGACTAATTATTAGTAGTTTTTTCATTTGATTTTTTCTCTATGCATTTTTAAATATTTTTTATTTGGATGTGTATTTTTATTAGATGGAAGAAAGATCTTTTTTCCTTCATAAGTTTTTAATTGGTCGAATAATTTTTTGTCATTTTTTACTTCATTGGATAGTTTAACTTTATAACTATCATCAATATAAATTAGATTATTTGAAGAAACTTTTTGTGAGATTCTGTATATAAATAGATCACCAGGTTTTAATTTACTATTTTTATGAGTATTCCAAGTATAAATTTCAAAGTCTTTATCTCTATGATCCAATTTGCCAGTTGTTAAAATAAAGAAATTAGTATTTGAATCTAAGAACTCCTTTTTGAAAGCATTGGTTCTTAACGACCAGTTTCCTGATCTTTTTTCTTTAAGACTAAAGACATTATGCGTACCATTCCAAGCATCACAATCAGAGCAATTTCTTTCTAAAGCGCCTCTTGTTACTGCTTTCCATTCTGAACCAAGTTCAGTGCCTAAAATTTCTACCTGAGAATATATTTCACTTAGATATACTTTTCCTCCTGATATTCTTAAGATATTCGTTAAAGTATTTCTCCAATTCTTCATAAAAAGTGTCTTTTTGAACTAAGAGTTAATTCTATCCCGAGATAATCCAATGTAAAATAATCTTTAACTTTACTATGTGGAAGTATTTGCGGACTCTGCTAAATTTAAGACTTATTTTTCTATAATTTTTTTAGCGGACTTTTAGTGGACTTTTAGTGGACTCTTTGAAAAGTGATGTTAAATCAGTGAATTATAAGAGTGTGGTTACCGAGTGGGAATAAATAAAAATATTCATAAATCAGGTATTGAATTTTGATACAGTCTTTTTTGACAGGATTTTTTCTTGGATTATCTTTAATAGTGGCAATTGGAGCTCAAAATACTTTTGTTCTAAGACAAGGACTTCTTGGTCAGCATGTTTTTTATGTGGCTCTATTTTGTGCTCTTTCTGATGCACTGCTAATTTGCATTGGAGTTGCAGGCACATCATTTTTTTTAAAAAACTTCATTAGCCAAAATTCAAACATTCTTTTTGGTTTATCTGCTATTTGGCTTGCTAGTTATGGAATTATAAGATTAAGATCTGCATTTAAGTCTAATAAAACTATTGAGATTAAAGCATCTACGTTAAAAACTATTTATCCAACTATATCAGTTGCTGCAGTTTTAACTTTTTTAAACCCACATGTATATCTTGATACGATGATTTTAATTGGATCAATATCTCAACAATTTTCTGGTTACTATAAAATTACATTTGCATTAGGAGCCTGCCTAGCTAGCTTTGTTTTTTTCTTTAGCCTTGCTTATGGGGCCAGATTATTAACGCCAATAATGCGGCGTCCTTTATCGTGGAAAATCCTTGATAGCTTGATAGCATTAATTATGTTTATGATTGCATTCAAGTTAGCATCAACAGGAAATTGGCTTTAAGAGAATAAACTCTTTGATAAAATCAACCTATGAATGAAGATGAAAAATGGATGAAAATCGCTATTTCTGAAGCAAATTTAGCTATAAATAAGGGAGAGATACCCGTTGGTGCGGTACTTATTCAAGATGGCAACCTAATTGCAAAGGCACATAATCAACCAATTTTAAATCACGACCCTACTGCTCATGCAGAAGTAGAGGTTCTTCGAAAAGCTGGCAAAAAGCTAAAAAATTATCGCCTAGCTAGATCTACCCTATATGTTACCCTAGAGCCATGCGCCATGTGCCTTGGAGCAATAATGCATGCTCGCATTGAAAGAATAGTTTTTGGTGCTTCAGACCCTAAAACTGGAGTGTGTGGATCGAAGGCTGACCTAACTTCAGAAGCTTTTTTTACTCATAAAGTTAAAGTAGATGGTGGAGTCTTAGAGGAAGAAAATAAAGAAATACTTCAGTTTTTTTTTAAATCTAAAAGAAAATAAATGAATTTTAAAATCAACTAAAGAGTATACATACCACCATTAATATGTAGTGTTTGAGCAGTAATATAAGACCCACTTTCATCTGCAAGAAATAAAACTGCTTGTGCAATTTCATTAGTCGTACCTAATCTTCCCATAGGAATTTGAGCAGCTAGTGCTAACCTTTGATCTTTTGGAAGGTTATCTGTCATGTCTGTCTCAATAAAACCTGGGGCAATTGCGTTAACTGTTATACCCCTTGTACCAACTTCTCTAGCTAACGATTTTGTAAACCCCATAATTCCAGCTTTTGCCGCTGC
>Ga0209482_1000240_pt1 | contig 50176 bp, 65 predicted proteins | sample CoawatmetaG10DNA_FD_187512 | JGI IMG/M metagenome (GOLD analysis project Ga0209482, IMG submission 187512) | Marine microbial communities from the West Antarctic Peninsula - Coastal water metaG104-DNA (SPAdes) (version 2) | ecosystem: Environmental > Aquatic > Marine > Coastal ...
CAACGGCACAGACGTGTTTGACAGAGTCATGCCCCGCGTCTACTTCAACTGGGTGACAATGTACAACCACTCCGAGTATGCACCTTTGAACAGTGCCCTTACGGCTGATACATCGCTCTACATGTACCCCTTCTCGCTCTACCCCAACCGCCACCAACCCACAGGGTCGGTCAACTTCAGTAGACTCGATAACGGCAAGCTCACGTGGACAGCGTCCGGTGGTACCGCTGGTACGACACTCGGCCCGTCCTATCTGTACGCCGTGTGCTACAACATCCTCAGAATCAGAGATGGCCTCGGCGGTCTCGCGTTCTCCAACTAAATTAATACAAAAAAAATATATAAAAACGATTGAAATTTTTCGTTTCTATGTATTCCTAACTAGAAAAAATACTGGGTCATAGCCCGTCTTTCGCCCTCCATTATTATATTTCCACGATGAATATTCGTAGTATCCACAAGAACCACCGTCCCACGGGGCCCCGTCACGTCATGCACAACACATTCATCACAATTTTCCAATATATTGTCAACCGTGCTATCATGAAAACGAGTATTGTACGATGGTGTTCTCGGTTTGGGCATGCCTATATGGCGCGCAGATGAATTTGTTATAAATTGAAAATTACCATTCCGGTCATTGACATCGGAAAGATATACCATGGCCTTTAACTGACAATGGTGATTGTCACGGTGCCAACCTGCACCACTGTTCTTCACCTTGCCGTCTTCATATACTATCTTATTTATAAGTGTTTTCTTGTTTGCTGGTGCGTGAGTCCATTGACCCACAACCTCAGTGAACAACCTATTACTTGCAAAATTATTATCAATATATTTAGAATATTTCTCACAATGGAAAATCCTTTCATCGTTAGAACAACTTTCCTTGTCAAGTACCTCTACACATTCTGGGTGGTCCACGAACACGCGATCATATTCTTCATTAAATTTATCAATAATTTCAGAAGAAAAGTAATTATCAAGAACACATATACCATAAATTTTCAATAAATTTGTTATAGAATCTGCAGTAGGCTTGAGAAGTTTACAATCCAATTGTGGAATAGTATTATCTGTCAGAAGACAGTAAGATGCATCAATCGTACCTGTTTCATGCATCCATCGCAGAACCTGTTTCTCAGATTCAACACTGTGGCATGCCGTCAATATTACAGATTTATCTGGATTATTGTAAAAACTAATATCATCGTCATCCAGACCGAACCCAATCACAAAATTCTTACGATTTAAATTTTCCAATAAACATTGGTACCCACATCTGGGTTGACCATGAAACTGGACAGGACATCTAATATATGAAAGAAGTCTATTAGCCTCTAGGTTACCACTGAATGGCTGCTTCTTGATATTCTTGAATTTTCCATTACGGATAATTTCTAACATATTTTCAATATATTTACGCTGGGTACCTTTGTGTTTGTAAATATCCAACAATTGTTCAACTGTTATGTTGGGATTTGTATAGTAGTCATACACATGTGAATTCAAATAATACACATCTTTCATACACATAGTTTCATCGAGATTATGTGTATTCAAGTTAATCCTGAAAACTGTATCGTGTGCATACAGCAATCGCTCAATACCTGGTAAATTTAATGGTTTTCCACCGTAGATTATGTCACACATCCTGTAATATGGGAAATAATTAATTAAGAAGAAAATGCGCATATATGGTATAATGGATACCGTAATGGACGTTCTGCGTAGCACCAAGGCCAAGGGGCTCAAGGCCAACACCATCGCGAGGCATACTGGCCTCAAGGTGCGCGAGGTAAACCGTATCTGCCACCAGTCTAAGGAGATTCACAGAGGAGTTCCGGCAGAGTGTGGCTCTGGATCTCACCCTGACCATTCAAAGACATGGACGCTCTAGCAACATTTTCCCAAGCAGCCACAGTGCGGGCTGTAAACATTAGACATACCATCTTCTCCTGCATTGTCAGTCGATGACCCTGTTTAAAGCGGTCAATGACCTCCTGAGCCATTACGAGAAACATACCCATTATATTAATATCGCGTTCTAGAGACATCACTGTTTATTGGTGATTATTTTTTTTCCGCCATCTTAGCCGCCTTTAAGGCTTGTGCCCTGGTCGGTTTGGTAGCGGCACCCTCTACATACTTCCTAACCGCGCTCTTTATGTTGTTAGGCAACAAACGCGGTGCCATCTTACCCCTTGTCACGGGATTTACACTCATCTTCATAATCTCACCGCGGGTATACAAATAACGACTCCCAGAGTTCTGGTCAAGGTATAGGTTATCCAGATTTTTCAAATTAACGGTGTTCAGAGATATGGGACTTGTAATAACATTCTTATTGATGGTCTTTAAATTTCCGCTGGTATTATACCAACCGGATGGCCTATTGGCCTTTGTATTAAAATCTGCAGTAGTTCTGGGGTTGCTGCTAGAGTTGTTGTTGTTGGTGTTGGGGCGCGTGTCCGTATTTATATCCCGCGGTCCGTTCCCATTTATGCGGATCATGCCATTGTAATTGGGTAAATCATCGTGTAACCATTGCTTGTATTCAGACGGTGTCCACCCTCTGTTATTACGACGTATGCGCCAGTTGGAGTTTAGGTCGGTTTGTCGGTTGTAATATACGTCAGCAACAAGTTCCTTAAACTTTTCACCGCCGTCTACTGCACTGTTTCCGTATATATCAAACCAAGAATTCGGGGCGCGGGCGTTGCGGGCGCCATCGTTAATACCGTTCGCGACATTCCGCATAGCATTCATATCCACTCTCTTCCTAGCGGCAGTGTTCGCACCCCTTCCCTTATATTGTGTTGGTTTTGCCCTGTTATTCCCCGTGTAATCCTCAAAATATCTGCTAAAATCTAATGGCATATGTACATATACATAATATTTTATTTACTTAAAGCCGACCAACATAGTATATATATGACCGGTTAGCTCAGTTGGACAGAGCGCACGACTTCTAATCGTGCGGCCGCGGGTTCGAGCCCCGCACCGGTCGTCCATGGATCATTAGCTCAGTTGGTTAGAGCGTTGTGCTTATACAAACCGTATACATACGGAACTTCATTGTTTCTTAAGGCACGCAAAGGTCGGCGGTTCGAGCCCGCCATGGTCTATTTGGTCACGTGTGACCATCCATTTGGTCACGTGTGACCAAGTGCGTTAAATCGCACATAAAAAAACATCAGTAGATGTTAAGCCCGTGTAGCACAGTGGTAGTGCGTCAGTTTTGTAAGCTGAAGGTCCCAGGTTCAATCCCTGGTACGGGCACCCTCCCGATAGCTCAGTTGGTAGAGCGGTTGACTGTAGTAGTTTGTCATATATCAATAGGTCCTAGGTTCGAATCCTGGTCGGGAGACGCGGGGAAGCAATGTGGGCACGGGTTATATCCGTGGCTTCTCCCCAAAAGACACCATAGCTCAGTGGTAGAGCGAACGGCTGTTAACCGTTAGGTCGGAGGTTCAATCCCTTCTGGTGTCGTACACATTAGTGTTCAAATAAGGTTCTATAAATCTTACTTAAACATTATATTACATTATAGTATATATGGGAGGCAACGACGATTGTGATATTCCGGCTGATATCCAGAAACTAATGGAGGAGAAGACGAAGAGGAAGTTGACAGAGTCTGAGTCAAAGAAGATCAAGCAGTGGAACAAGGCCAAGGCCAACCCTGGCAAGTCTGCCGCGAAGTTGGAGAAGCAGGACGCCAAGCGCGCGCGCCGCAAGGAGTCGGGGTCGGTCAAGGTGATTAACCGTTAGAAAATAATAAACTGCGATAATGATATGAATATTTACATTTTAACCTTTATCGTAACTGCTCTATTTGATGTAATGTTGAGGTATATTTCACTCAACAAACTTCTGGATTATGATTTTATCAGGTATCTGGAACCCTACTTTAAGCAACATACATTGCTTGCAGCCGCTTTGCTCGCTGGTTTTGTGGGAGCCACAGCACAGTACTTTATCCACTACGTAATGAAACCACAGGCGACGTTGGCATTCATGGGTGTGACATTTGTCATATCGGCTTTATATGGATTCCTGATGAAGGCCACCGGGCTTTTTCCGCATCTTGATGCCACGTATTACAAGGGTCTGGGGCCTACAAGGGGCGCAATACACGACGGTGTGTCAGGGCTGATTGTACAATTTGTTGTACTACTTTATAATGGACGATATTAGAAAAGATATCAAAGAAATTAATGAAAAATTAGATAAAATGTCTAAGCATATAGATTTTATTCATCGCACCTATAGCATGGTTAGAGCCCCATTGGCATACGTGTGTGATAAGTTGTCCGGTAATAAGACACCAAATGAACTCCCGCAGGTCGAAGATTCAAATAATAAAATAGAGTAATCGTATGGCTGTACCATCAGACAGTAAACTATACAGCGAGGTAAAGGGTAAAGTATACAAGAAATATCCCAAACATTCAGCATACAGGAGTGGTATCCTTGTGCAGACATACAAAACCGCGTTCTATGGGAAATACGGCATGCGTAAATCTCCCTATACAGGCAAGAAACCTTCTTTAACCGGATTATCCAGATGGTTCAAGGAAAAGTGGGTCGGTGACGATGGGAAAATCGGATACTCCACAAAGGACTCGGTCTACCGTCCATCCCGTAGAATCACTTCGAAAACACCCACGACTTTTAGCGAATTGAGCAAGGACCAGGTCAAGGCGGCCAAGAAGGAGAAGGCAGCCACCGGCCGCGTCAAAAAATTCGCTGTCCACCGTCTGGAGAAGAACCCCGACAAACTCAAGAAGTTCAAGGTCACGTTACCGGATGGCAGAAGTGTCAAGTTCGGTGCCAGGGGGTACTCGGACTACACGATCCACGGTGACGAGGAGCGCATGAAGCGATACCTGACCCGCCACCGTTCGCGTGAGGACTGGACGAAGGGGGGCATAGACACGGCCGGTTTCTGGTCGAGGTGGTTATTGTGGAGCAAGCCATCTTTACCGCAGGCAAAGAAATATATGGAGAAAAAATTTGGTATAAAAATATCTAACGTGTAAAATTACAATTGTTCATTAAATAGCAATGGAGGCATACGGATGGATCCACGAAGACCCTGCCTATGCCATCAAGGAAACTTTGAATTTGAAATATACTGATAAATTGTATAACATTCTTAATATTGGTTCTGTTCATCAGGAGACCCTGAATGATTTTTTCAATATTACGAATGTTGGGCAGTTGGAGGACCATGTCAGGGAATATGGGTTCCCGGATTTTCTGCATCCTGCAACAAAGTTTGTTATGTCTGTGCGTATTGGCTTAAAGATTATGAACTAATATATTATGTGGGAGGGTGCACCCACTGGCACCGAAGAAACCGATGTAGCCGGCGTAGCTCAGTTGGTTTAGAGCGTCTGGCTTTTAACCAGAATGTCGCGGGTTCGAATCCCGCCGTCGGTATCCCGCTATCATGCCCGAGTTGGTCTAAGGGGGCAGTCTTAAGAACTGCTGTAGAAATACGCGTGGGTTCGAACCCCACTGATAGCATCAGACACCATAGCTCAGTGGTAGAGCGAACGGCTGTTAACCGTTAGGTCGGAGGTTCAATCCCTTCTGGTGTCGCCACGCTTCCGTAGCTCAGTGGCAGAGCATTCGTTTAGTAAGCGAAAGGTCCCAGGTTCAATCCCTGGCTGAAGCAACCTGATACTGTGTCCGAGTGGTCAAGGAGATCGACTAGAAATCGATTGCGTTCGCGCGCGCAGGTTCGAATCCTGTCAGTATCGTCTGGCCAAATATAAGGCCAAACCAACAATTACCGCAATTATTATGCTGCTCGACAGCGGCACCTGTGCGTGATGCACAAACATATGCATGAGTTGACTGGGGAACGACAAAAACTCAGCACCCTTAGGGGGCTTTATCTGGTCGGCTGTAGCAAACGGCCTGATCAGGAATGGCAGAATAAGATTGATAAGTACAGCAATAATAATAACTTTTGAAAACATATTATTATTGATATATATTTTAATTTTAAATGAGCCAGTATCGGTCATCACCAAGTTCCCATAGTTCAGGCTTTATAGGCGTCCCCGCCGTCTTTAAAACATGAACAGTTCCATACCTGTCCTTCAATGCCTGCACGGGGTCATTGGGCACATAGATTATGTCGTTATCGGGCCCAAATGTTACTTGCTGTGAGGGCCACAGTGATGTGCTAGAAAATATATCACGTTTGCCCTTCCCCTTGTTATCCTCCACACCGGCGATATCAATGAAGATACCCAGGTCCTTATGGATAACCCTTGCGTCTATGGTATTTAATTTGTTGTCCGTCTCCCTGTAATGGGGATTGACCTCTACCCACACGGTTGTACCGTTCGGTAACTCCACTTCCGTGTGTGTACCAAATTTTTTCCACATTTCATCCAGCATGTCCATGGATACTGTCATATCCAGATCATCGTCCCACGGTAACATCTTTTTATTGAATGTCCAACCTATGAGACCCCCGAAGTTGAGCATGGGCCCGTTGGCGGCAGGAGAATCCGTCAGACCGGCCAGAATGGGTACTATACCGAGCATATCGTAAAAGTACTGGCTTTGGGGATGACCATATGACAGGGTGAAGCGCACATCGAGATGAGGGCGCCACGGGGCTTCTTTGAAGAATTTCCCTGGCTGTATGAACATCACTAACGTAAGAATAATCACATTTATTAGTATACAAACGTATAACTTCATACTATCATGTACGAAAATTTACACGACCTGGCGAAGGCCGACTGGACCCTGACCGATGATGCTGATGTTTTATACAATTTTGATGAGTTCCGGATGGCACGACTCCATGAACTCATCAGAAATGGCGCCGACCCCCTTGAGCGCGACGAGGACGGTATGACCCCCGTGGACTATGCCCTAAAGACGGACCGCCTGGTGTGCCAGGAGTTTACACGTCTCCTATTCGACATGAAGGACACTGAGCAGATGGTGCACTGCAGTGCATGTGGACGTACGTACGATGGCCATGCCCAATGCTGCTTCGACATGGACCACCAATTTGTGCGGGTGAGGTATTAAAGTTTATATTAGTGTATAATATAAGTTAAGGATGGACCCCCTGGTCACATTATACCAAGGAAAAGCTATATCACAAGTCAAATATGTTCCGGCGGCTCCACAAGGAGTTAAATGTGTGCGCAAAGTCACCCATGGTTAAATCCATAGAATGCCCGAATATACAGAGGTGGAATTGTACATTGCGATGTGGATACAAGTTCTCCATCGACGTCACAAACCAATCCTACCCATTCCATGTACCACGCCTTGAAAATGTACCGGAACATGTTATTTGTGGTTTTGCCAACGGTTGGACACCAGCGACAACTATGCTTGGAATCATTACGACCGTCTACCACGAAACGGGGTCGTACGACCGTACAAGAAAAAGAATCATCATGGGATTACTTAGAACAATTCCCATGATGATGCTATGGCGCAAGCGGGCTACCGAGGCGGTGTTTCACCCATCCAGAATCGACTTTGCGAAGGAACTTAAGGAGTTAGGACTTTAAAAAAACAGATATATATGCCAGACACTATAGTATTCGTGGACACTGAGGTATGGAACGGCCACGTGATGGCGTGGTCCTTGGTTGTATTTAGGGTAGACAAGAACGGGAAACGCACAATGTTAAGGAATATCAATCGCATCAACACAGACGCAGTGGATAATTATGGAGACACCATTACGCATGATAAGGTCGGACAACAGGTGTGCAGTGTGATAACTGAGCGTAAGCGGTACGGTAAGATAACACCATACGAACTACACTCAACGGCCACGAATCAGCATGATTTTATGAAAGAGTTGGAGTCGCTGGTTACTCGTGCTCATACGGCTCATGAGAGTCCGGTAATGTTATGCGGCCACAATATTGGCCATGACATCCGGGGTATACACAATACTGCTAAGGAGTTCGAAACCACGTCGCCGTTCAAGGATGGTATGTTCGTAAAGGTCCATCCTGGGCAGCACGTCAAGAACACGAAATATCTCCGGAACACGAGTAACCCGGACAATTACAATACCGGGTATAAGTGGTTAGCCAATGTTTCATTTGTGGATACAATGAAACTGGTAAATCACTCGATTCTACCTGCCTTCTGTGAATATTATAGGAGCAAACATAACGACCTGTATGCTGGCAAGGGGGGCGGGCGAGAGTGTGGCATGAGTCAGCAAGACATCTGCCGCGTTATCAAACAGGATGCCGACTATTCACAGACCCACGGTTCGCTGTGTGACTGCATCGACTTATCTGATATAGTATGGGATATGGTAAAAATAGAAGGGTGGAGAAACGTACGGCAGTTTACAAGTCTTATGCCGGTTTCACATTCCGGGGTCTCGGCTACAACATCGTAAATACTCTCATTATTTTATATACATATTATAATGGATAAATTACCACTTAATCTGTTGGAAAAAATAAGCAACGAACTCCCTAGGCGTAATGCAAGAGCATTTAAAAAGGCGACCCGTATGCCTACCAGGACGGGTATTAAGCCCGTTCTCAAGCGTCTCCTGGATGAGGTGGGTACGGTCAAATACCAGTGGGTGAATCTCAGTTCCACGAAAATATGCGTGGGGACCGAGGCCGGGAACATCAGGACCCTGTCTCGTTTGATTGGGTTTCATATCAAAAAGGATACATTCACCAAAGAAAAGATTTGCTCACTCATCAGGATGTACAACAAGGAATACAATAATAATGTACGAAGATACCATTTCCTGCAGTTTAGAAAATATTTGAGAGCAAATGGTGCGGCGCGTCGCTATAGTCTGTCGAAGGACCAGGTAATTGCGTTGGAGAACGCATACTGTTATAACGTACAGAAGTTTGATATGAGCGCCACTGGTGCCTATCCGATGAAAAGGATAGTGGACTCGTACAAGAAATTCCTTGTGACACCACCCGTGCCCATATACAAGACATTCTGGTCAGCACCGGTCATACCCGCATGGCTGAAGATGAAGAACATTAAAGATATTACAGACAAACTGGAGACGCAGTTCATTAATAAAGAAGCAACGATGAACGCGGGGGGCGGGGCACAGGCACCGAATGTCTCGAAAGACCCCTACCACCACTCCAAAAAATACAAAATGCCTAAATAGACCCCGTGATATTTATATGGCTGTATATAGTAATGTTGGACCTAAGTGGTGTAATGCCAGGTAGAACTATAGCTAAGGGTGGTCACGGTATTACGCGAATATACAAGAAAGACGATGAACGATATGTCGTAAAATCTGCACTGAAAACAAAGACCGACAGCATTCAATACGAATCGATTATACAGATAGAAATGTATCATGCCCTTGACCCAAAATATAAGAAATATTTCATTCGACCTATCTCTGTTCGTATAGATAAGTATGGAACGCCTGCCATAGCAATGAAATACCTACCCGGTACACGTTCATTCCGTACGGTTGCACATCAACTTATCAATGGGAATACCGAAGCCAGACGTGTCCTTGTTAAGTTAGTTAAGCAAGTTAGGGAGGCAATCATAGGATTGTGGAGGGCGGGATTTATACATGGCGATCTTCATTTTGAAAATATATTAATCACAAAAACAAATGATATTAAAATAATAGATTTTGGATTTACTACAAAAGTTAATAAACCTTTCGACAATAAAAACCTTCGTGGGTGGTTCAGACATGAATGGGGTTTGGTATTGAGAAAACACAAAATAAATCGTGGTAACCCAGATGCGTTTATTTTTAAAAATGTAATAGATTCTGATGGGTATTTTGCGACTAAGAATTTCCAGATGATGGAAAATATTCATAATATTATGAAGGGGAAGACTCCCAGAGCCAGGATGTCTGCCAGTGCCCCAAGTTTTGTACCAAAGAAACCAACGTCAAAAAATAAATAATTATATAAAATGGATTTCATTCCCGTGCTCACCGATGAGTACAGGCTCGCATTTTGCGCGGCCACCGACTCACTCAACAATGATATCAAGCAGGTCATCTGGAAGGACGTACTTGATATCACCCCTACATGCCCGGGTGCACCCATGAAGCGCCGTAGCCCCACTGTCGAGCGTCTGGCCGCACTCGGCAGTAAACATCTCCACTTTTAATATGAAAGTAACCTTTGACTTTTTTGAAACCGTAATTATCACATTTGTTTTTCATATGTTAAACAGGGAGGATCTGGTTGTCCGGCTTGGTTCCGGGGCAGTATAAATATGGTATAAGGAAACTACCCACCACAGCAACATACATACCTATGAACAAGCATACGAATTGAACATCGTCGGTCATTTATAATATATTTATAATATAAATGAAGTTCCAGACCATCCACATTTTAATCGCCGCCCTCGTAATGTATGCGCTGTTCGCGACTTGCTCAGGCAAGGAGGGTTACAAGTACAAGACGTTCGCCGACATGAAGGTCAAAGACAACAAGATTGGTGAGACTCTCACGGGTATGACTGCCGCTACGTGCAAGAAGGCATGCAACATGGACAAGAAGTGCAGGGGTTTCGTGATGAAGAGCAATGGCGAGTGCAACCTCAAGTCTAAGGGCGCCCCGCGTGTAAGTGATCCCGGTAAGACATTCCACAGAAAGATATCCGCTAAGGTGAAGGCCAAGCGCGCCGCCATGTAGATTTAAAAAAATATATTTAATTTATAAATGTCCAGTCCGATTGAGTTACTGAATTCTAAGATAGAGGGCGTGGAAATCAATGCAGAGAACATTATCAAGGTTCTCCGCTTTGCTATGGAGGTCGTTGAGGCCACCGAGACCAAGGGTGAGGAGCAGAAGGACATTGTCATAGACCTCCTCAAGCAGGTCATCACTGCCGCGCCCATCGCGGATGAGAAGGAGAAGCTCCTCCTTGACATGATTGATGAGGGAATCCTCGGCAGTACAATCGATTTCGTCATATCGGCTAGTAAGGGTGAGCTCGATATCAACGCGGCAGTAGAGGTGGCCCAGAACTGTTCCACGACGTGCTTTGGTGGTGCCATGAAGAAATATCTGAAATAAAATCTATTCTGCTCGGGTGAAACACCGCCTCAGTAGCCCGCTTGCGCCATAGCATCATCATGGGAACACAGCGGATGAGACCATTAATTCGCCTCTGCCTCCGGGCGCGCGCGCCCACCAAATACCCCTTAATAGCCTCATCGTTCGTAAAGTCTCCATAGATATCATGGATTCCCATATCAACTAATTTTTTGACACAATCAAAGTGTCCCATATGGCAAGCAAGCATAAGATAGGTGTCACCGTTCTCGTTCCTATAGTTGATATCCATATCGTCATATGAAAGGAGCAATTCCATCATCTGTGCATTGTCGTCCATAAGTGCGATGTCTACCAAATGGGGTGATGGGTCAACCTGACACAGAGACAGCATCTTATCCGCCAGCCATAAATCATTATTAAAGATAGCTTCGGCCATTTGGTCGGCGCTATCTTCGTTCTGCCACATAGTGATAGTTTGTATCCGATACTATCAGTGTGTAACCTTAGTTGTTTTTATACTTATTTGTAAAAGAAAAATGCAGCCAGTCCCAGAATGACATCAAACGCAAGGAACTTCCACGCATCGGGACAGCCCATATACGCTTTGATGGCAAATGTCGCCCATAGCGCGGCGTGGATGGGGCGCAGGTCGTTCCACCATATGGGGCGCCCGAACGTCTCTGCACCCGTCTTGCGCGTACCTGTCAGGTAGTAGTACATGAAACCAATGGCAATGGCAATCGCAAGGGGGACAACCTTCTCTGTATACTGGGGGTCTCTGGCGATAAGCGCGATTGCTATACGGGACGGGATGCAGCAGAGTGTAAAAAGTATTTCAGACTTATTCATATACTAATATATCATTAAATAAAATCATCGGCTGCTATAGCTGCTATATGTGGGTATGCCCGCAGTACCCCCAGAACAAAGGCGACTTCGCCGTTTGCTCTTGCAGCCGAATACTCCATCTCACACATTGCGTCGGCAACTAGTTCTCTCATATTTTTGTTGTCCGGGGGACCCCATTTTCTCACTATTTGTTTGGCCTGGCAGATTCTACCGTCCATTCTTGTTTTTCAACTGGATAATAACTTTCTGACCCTTGACCCCAGAGTTCCTGTGCTTGAGGAGTAGTTCGTAAAATTCCTTGGAAAATCCGTTACAGCGTGGCACGAGCATTTTTCATATCTAACTAGCGCGCGTGCTCCCTAAGCCTAATCCATACACGAATTGATGGCAGGCACAAAATAGTCATCACATACCACCGAGAGGACACGGAGAACCTCGTCCATAAATGTGTTGTCGGCGGGTACGTCGTGGACCTTGATGGTGTTGTCGTAGCGCTCGACGAGATGCGCCTTGTCCAGGTTGAGCATGCGCAGGTACGTCTGGACCTGGACGTTCTCGTACTCGGGCACCATGTTGAAGAAGCGCTTGGTCCTGTTCTTGATTTCAACCAGAGTACCATCCGATGCCATACCATCTGTCTTGCCGACCAGATTGATACCGGGCATTACCTCCATCATGATGCGCTTGTTGTCCTTCTTGTGCTCGAGCCCCGTGACCTCCTCGTAGGTCGCACCGGCGTTGGCCTCCTTGCGCGTCCCGAAGTTGCGATTGAAGTTGCCCTCGCCGACCTTGAGCATGTGCTCGGTCTCGCCGCTCAACTCCTTGATGCGCTCATTCTGGGACTGGAGCTTCGCATCACGCTCCACTTCGAGTTCAATCCTCTCAACCGTCGAATCAGCAGCCTCAATTCTATCGCTGTATGTTGTAGCGATACTGGCCTTGGTGTCCTCGATATCAACCTTCTTCTTGTCACTGATGTCATTGATTTTCTGCACATACTCCTTCTTCCTGGCATCCACGTCCTCGTTGGTATGGGTCTGGTTGGACCCCGCCTTCATTTCGGCATGCACCTTGGAAAACTCGGCATTGGCCTTGCAAATCTTTGCGGCCCGCATAATCTCCTGGGGTGGGAGGCCCTTGAGGTTCCTGTTGATGCAGTCGGTGATGGCTTCATCCTGGCCCTTGTAGGGGTTCAGGCCAACGACAGCGGCAAGCTCGGAAACGTTAACCTTGAACATGCTCATACTTAGTTGTTTAGGAACTGATGCTTTTATATATCTTAGTTATAATGGAACAACAAATCCGCGAGCAGATGGAAAGTGTATTTTGGGATCTGGTTGACGCAGACCCTCCTAACCTAACCCATATTGGTGCAATGCTGGATGAAATCAAACAGATGTTATATTCTTTCGTCCCTCGTCGGGTTGATATCCACCATCGCATAAATGATGATATGGATGGCGATATAGATTGGGATTTTCAACATAAATTACTGGGGTGGGCCGAGAAATTCCAGGCACCCATATACGACCAAATGACAAGTTCATGGAAGAAACGGTTACCCGAGAAGTTGTCAGACTTTTTGAAGAAATATTATGAACATTTGGAGAAAATATCTAAATCCATATACGACTACAACAAAAAACCAACCGGTAAGAATGGGGTACCGGATGACATCAAGTCGGGTCGTTAGTATTGGGGTGGAGTTCTTGCATATTTATCCATATCATCGAGCCGCGATTCCATAGTACGGATGCTCATAGCCACCCCCTCATTCCATGCTTCGTCGGCACTGTTCTTGGGGTCATTTTCGACGACATTCTGGTATACATCTCTTTTTAATTCTATCTGGGATTTGATATTTTCTATGTCAGATTTCCTCCATTCTATAAATTTATCAAAATATATTGAATATTCTTTGCTTAATTTTTCATGTTGTAAATTTATCAAATATTGTGAAATATTTACTGCACTCTGTACTAGTTCCTGATCGGCATTGAAAATATCTGGAAAGTTTTTAATCACAAATGATGCCATTAGAACCTTAATATTATATCCTGGAAATAGTGAACCTATTGTAGCCAGTTCTTCCTTATTCGTAACTAACCGCGTAACAGTATCATAGTCAGATTCCAAATTAACCTTAGCGAGGAAGTCCATTACTGTAAGAACAGATTCTTATTTCCGGCGTGCTGCAGATAGGTTTTGGTAACCTCGATATTTCGTAGTATGTCCTTGAACTCGTCTTCTACGGTCGTATATGCGGTAGACGCAGAACTTTCGGACATCATATCACTCAAGCCAAAAGTGTTATCTGAATCAGTGTCATCAATATAATATTGTTCATAATTCATTTCATCTAGAACAGTCTTCAATAGCAATTCTTCATCAATAGGTTGTCCGGGTACAAATGTTTGTAACGCAGAATTTATAATATTTTTAATAATTTCCATATATAATTCATTTAAATTATCCAACCATTCTTGTTCACATTCTGCGGATAACTGTTCCACTTCCTCCTCTTCTCCTGTCTGGCTGGTCAGTTCACTACCAGATTCACCCGAAGTGAACCCGACATGCATACTGGTACTGCCTGCCGATGTGTCACCCGTACCGGCTGATGGTAAACTCAGTGTAATACTATTATCTTCACTATTCATGGATATTGATGGGCTTCTGCTACTCGACCCGTAACTACCAGATGATGTTTCGTGTTCGCTTCCCGTGGAAATGGAACCACTTCGACTATTTGTAGTATGGGTATCAGACGAAATGTCGTTGGAACACCTACAATCTATTATACATCTTGGTATGTGTTCTCCGGTACCTAAAAAAAAAGTATAGTATACCATATACTATGAATGCAGGAATTATTATTGCATGTATAGTCGCATTGGGAATTATACTCAGAATGTATAAAATGGGCAAGAAAAATACAGAATTTGAGGAAATGGTTGAGCAATTAAATACACAGCTGCATAAAATCCGCAAAGAGAACGTTCAGATGGAGAAGAGACTTGCCAAACCGGTGACCAAGAAGGCCATGGAACTTGCTACCCGGGAACATAATATTATTATAAATTCATCTGACACATCGACAGTGTATGAACTTCCGTATAAACTTAAAAATGTAAAAAGTGTTGAACTTATTACTGGAATATTTCCTAAATCAGAATATAGAATCAACCCGTATAATGATAAGCTAACTGCTAATACTAGTGCCATAACACTTACAGACGGAAACTATACCGATGTTATAACCATGTTGATGCAGATCAATCAGCAGCTATTCGATAATGATACGGGTATGATACTTGCATACGACGCCGTGAAGAGGAATGTCATTGCTATGGGATTGGTAAATACCGTCCTGGATCTTTCAGTAGAAAATTCATGTGGTGCATTAATAGGGTTTACAGACACTGTACACACATTTGTGGCGTCTACCCACGATGCCAATGTGGTTACCTCGTCACTGCAGTATTTCAATGGCTTGCAGACAACGTCGGCGGCTTCTGGCACGGCAATAAACAATCTACCCGCAAGTACATTCACATTTACTACCCAGTTTGTAACGAGTGGCAATATTGTGATTAATTCGGCATGGAAATACCTATATGGTGCCAACAGGGTAAATATGAAACATCAGCTATATCTGGATGTAGATATAGATGAAATTCAGTATTGGGATGGCACGCATCGCCTCGCACGTATATTTATACCGGAGGAGAAGGACGAGACTGAATATCAGTCATATGGGAAACCCATATTGAGAAGTTTAAACAAGGACTATTATGACCTTGATAGATTGTCCTTTAGATTAAAATCAGTTGTATCAGAGACGAAAACACATCCATACGACCTCAAGGGGTTATCATATTCCCTACAAGTCCAGTTAACCACCGTCGACCCATACTTATTACGGAAGTAAATGAGCCGGCAGAACATCCTTGAGTTCCTTGCCTTCCGCCATGGCCTGGATAATATATAGTGTCATATCGGCATCAACAACAATATCTTTGGGTGTGAACTCAATAAGTGACACTGCATTTCTTGCAGGGTTCCTGAGATATTCAATCTCTGTATTTAGTTTGGTTATGACCTTCCTTGCGTGCTGGTACAGAGAACTAAAAGAATCGTGATATTTATGAACAAGATCCTCTGTAATCTGGTTTGCCAACTTTGCCTTGGTGATAATATTATCACGTAAGTCATTAGCAAGTGAAGTTGGTGTCATAGAAGTGAACATCATGATGGTACTAGTGGCAACCTCAACTACTGCGCGTGCCTGGGATATTACCGGGGCATCTGCTCTCACGAGTTGAGGTAGACCGTCAAAGGAGGAATAGTAACCATCCATGATGTATCTAATATATAGAAACGAAAATAAATCCGTTTTTATATATTTTTTTGTAACTGTTTTTATATTTAATATTTGATTTACTCTGCGGGGGCATCGACAACTGTGAATGAGGTGGACACAGCATCGGCTGCCTTGGCCGAGTCGCCGGCGTGGAGCATGTTGCCCGCGGCGTCGAAAATCTCGTACGAAGACTCCTCGGGGTACGAAGAGTTGATGGCAACGACGGAGAATGTACCCGAGACGGTAGTCCACTCCGCTGAGGAACCACCATCGGCCTTCTTCTGAGCACCCTTGAGGATGAGGGGGTCCATGGTGTAGACCGCAGTGTTGCTGTAGTCCGAAATCACCATCGAGGGACCGAAACCGTTCCAGCCATCACCGTAGGAATCGTAGACCTTAATTGTCAACACCTGTGCTACAGGTGTAGAGAAAGGCAGGTATACCGCATCCGCCGTCTTGGTCGTCGCCGCGCCCTCGAGGAGCTTGACACCCTCGCACGTGACGTCATAGGTCGACTCGGTCGGGTAGGAGTTGCAGATACCGGCGACGGTGTAGTCACCCGAGGGAAGGAACGCGCTGACAGAGACACCGCCATCCACCTTCTTGGTGGCAGTGGCAAGGAGCGAGGAGGGGGCGTTGAAGACCACATCACCGGCGGCGTTCTTGATCTCAATCGTGTTGCCAAAGCCATTCCAGCCATCACCGTACGAATCGTAGGCCGTGAATGTCACGACTCTGATACCCGGGGCCAGGGGGGCACCGTCGGCCGCCGAGCAGAGCGCGAAGCCAGTGCCCGTTACGCCCGTGAGGTCAGTGAGCTGACCGGCACCTGTGATGTCACCCAGGGAAACATAGACCGTGGAACCGTTCATGGCAATGTTACCGTCAGAACCCACGGCCAGACCGGCAATGTTACTCTCGAGCGCCTGGCCCAGCTTAAGGTCAATCGTCAGTGTCGACAGGCCCGTGGCGTCACCAATCGGGCCGAGGGGCACGTAGCAGATGAGCGCGGCGGGGTTGGCGACCGCAGACTGAACACCGTCGGTCAGCGTGTACGCACCAGAGACGGAGAATGTGTTACCATCGGCGTGAGCGTACTCGGCACCGCTGGCATTGTCGGGGAAGACGATGGTCGGCAGAAGCTCGGCATCGGGCGCGGCCGCGAGGGGGGCCTCGTCCTGGATCTTGACCACCTTCATCTCCTCTGGCTGGTACATACCACCGCACCACGACCAGCGAGTGTCACTGGCCGAGTTCTTCCATGTTGCAGCACTCTGGTTCAGGTTCTCTACACCCCAGATGAACGTGTTGTTCATAAGCAGGTTCGCCTCATACTCAGACATGGTAAAGTCCATGTCGAACTTATACTGACTCGGCTTCAAGGCCAGGTCAACCTCCGGGTCGCCTGTCAGCACTCTATCGATAACATTACTGTAGGAAATGGCACCGATAGCGGCACCCTTCTGGATGAGCTCAGTTCTGGCACCAGGGAAGATGGCATCAACGCCCCATGCCATGTGCGCGGAAGCGCTATCGTCGGGGTCTCTCCTGTAGTGCGTCGAACCGAACCACACATTGGAGTTCAATCTCCACTTGTAGCTGGCCTGGTCTGTGATGTTAGTGGCCTTCATGACGCGCAGGTACTCACCACCCGGGGTTATCTTGTCGTTGTTGATGGCAAGTTCGTTCAGTGCCGCCTGCATGTTCGCCGCTGTGGCCATGCATGTCATGATGGGGCTAAGGCCGACATCGGCGCGGTCGAAGTGGAAGCGGTCGAATGCGAGATTCACGAGACCAGCGCGCTCCAGCTCGTCGGTGACCTGGGAGGCGTAGCCGTACCAGTGTGTCCACGGGTTGCTGTACGCGGGTGAGGCGATGGCATTGAACTCGAGCTTGTACTTGAACATGGGCTCGTCGTTGGGGTTCCAGAACGGCCTGGACGCCTCGGGTGAGTCCTTGGCGTTGACAGCCAGAATCTTGGCTGTTGTGGAAGCGTAGCCACGCAGTCTAATACCGTTCAGGAGGTTCGCGTCGTAGACACCCGCGTAGGGGTTTGTACCGACCATAGCGGCAGCCACATTCGAGTCCGCCTCGTAGAACTCAATATCGAACACCTGGTTGAGCACCTTTCTGGTCGCACCGTCGTCCTCACCGGCGGGCATGGAGATCTTGATACCCTTCTTGCCACCCAGGACACCGAATACTCTGTTCATGATGTCAGCGTTGCCCGAGTCCTCGCTCCACTCCTCGCCCGCGCCCGTACGCGATGTGTAATCGTCTATGAGGGAGAGGGAGACCTGGGCGACATAGTTGGCGGCGTTGAGGGGGAGTGTAACAGCCTCAGACGAAACCGCCCACGACGCCTTCTTGTTCTCAACGGAGTTGTATGTACCGTTGGGTGCGTCGTATGTGCCGTCAAGGATGGTCGCAGCAGTGGCGGTAGGGCAATGGTACACCATCACACCCGAGTTCGTGTCGGCGTCAAATGTCGACTCGGCGTCAAGGTAATCGACGTGATCGAAATGTCTCTTGAGCCCCGCATAACCGGCATCGGCGAGCACATACTTGTTCGTCTTGTGGCCCCACCAGTTACCAGAGTCCGCCTCCATCTCTGACATAGCGATTGTGAACTTAAGGTTGTCCGTGCCGTTGGTCTTCGACGGGGCACGGAAGACGTGGATACGCTCCTGGGGGATATCGGCCTGCGAATTGCTAACGGAGCAAGCGAATGTGTATATACCCGTATTGGTCTCGGCGCGCAGGTTAAGTACGTGGGCGTAAAGCTCGCCTGGCTTCATCCAGGGCAGGTACGGAACGAACGGTGTCTGGGCCAGGCAATGGGAGCCGTTGATGGCATCGCCAGCATCGGAATACTCTACGTAGTGGTCCAGGTAGTATGTGTTACCCTCGTGCTCGGCCTCAATCTGGCCAATCGTTTTGGGAGACATCTGCATCCAAGCGGCCTTAATGGCCGTAGGTGTATCCGACACCGAGCAGATGCCACACCCTAAGTCCTGAGTGTTGGCCTCTGACAGCCACGCACACGGGTTAGCGACGTTGGAGTATATACCGAAGGGGTTCTGGAACTTCTCGACGTTGACAACGTCCATGTAGGGCGTGTTAGGAATAGACACACCGTTGTACACCAGGGTGTTCGCCGAATTGTCATCGAAGTAAAAGAGGTTATTGGCCATGTACTCGTTAATCAGACCCTCGGGGCCCAGGATAGAGTGACCGTCAATGTAGGTCGTCGTGTATGGGCGCGATAACGGACCATCGAGCACCATGCAGACGGGCACACCTGTCTCCACCATGCTGGACATGTCGATGACGTGCTGGTGTGTACCGGGAGCCACGACGAGGGTCGGCTGGACCATCACCGATGCCGATGTGTCAAAGTTGAATAATAACTGTGCACACACGTTGCTGGTACCGTCAGGGCCGGGCATGTAGAAGTAATCCTTCTTCGTGGTAAAAATAGCGTCGTCACCATAGGGCTTGTACTGGCCCGCGACCAGTCTCTTGTCGCTGGTATCGTCGTAACCAGTCTCGTGAGCAGGGTTAATGGGGTCCTCATAGAAATAACTACTACCACGGCGGGGCATCAACCCGAGCCTGGCATTACTCAAAGTGTGCTGCACGTACACGTCTCTGTCGCCGTAGGCATACAGGCCCACCTTGATATCGAGGTTGGAAGACATTGTGCTGTTGACGTTAATGGTCGCCATGCGCGTGACCGGGTCGAAGTGACCGTTGACGATGGAGAAATCACCATCGAGCGCGGCCGGCAGACCCGGGGCGGGCAGGGCTGGCATCGTCGTCATAGACGAGACCTCAACGTTATCAATGGATGTGGTAGGGAGCGCATAATAGCCCGACATAAGCCCGTCAAAGGCCGGCAGCGGGTTCGGCAGTGCCCCATCTATCTGAATGGACGAGGACGCCACGGAACCGAAGCCGTCGGTGACAACAGTCCACGCGTCAAGGTCGGTGGTGAATAAGGAGACATCCATACTCAGCTCAGAGGCAAGCCAGCCCAGGACCTTCTCGCCTGTGAGCATCGAGCCGCGCTCGCCGCCATTATAGTTGGCACCACCCGGGATGTTAAGCTTGAATGTCGTGAGGGACATAGCAGCGTGGCTTGCAAAGGCAATCTCATCGAAGTTGGACTCCGGCAGATAGGCGCCGTCACCAGCACCCGTTACGAAGGGCTTAACCGAATCGCCTCTGTAGGCATTGACAAGCACCCTGTCGAAGTTCATGATGGGATGCCAGAACTTGTCTGACGGGAATGCGATGGGGTCAAGTGTGGCCTTAGTGAGCTCAATGCTGTACGCAATGTTGGGCGCAACATAGCACTCCTTGGTATAGGTGGCCGTCTCGAGGTTGGACAGGTAACGTCTACTGTCCGAACCACCCAGGCCGAGCGAAACCGAGGAACCATCGGAGCCCTTGAGGACAATCTCGGAGGGGCAGAAACCCCAGTGGTAGCGAGGGTCACCGGGTTCCTGGATGGCCAATTCCTCAGCATCATGCCACCCCTTGGCCGGGTCCATGGAGACCTCGATGCGAAGTCTCTGGTTCAGGGCTGTCGGGCCAGATGTACCGTAGAAATCATACATGTCCTTCTGTTTCTGGACGTCGGACGCATCCGCGGCGGCGGAATTGATGGGTGTCATGTCGAAGACAAGCTTAACATTATCAACTGTTCCCGGGACAAAGGCAGAACCCTTGAGCTTAAGGTAATGGTCGGCAGCAACGTGCAGGTCAAGAAGAATGTCCTGGTTGACGTCGGCAACGTTGGAAACTGTGGCCAGGTCGAGAACCAGTGTCTCGGCCTTGGTCACGGCATCCTCGGCAACAATCTTGCCGGTGTAATCGGCTGTGAAGTCACCCTTGACATTGACCTTGGTGTAAAGTGTGGGGCGGCACACCTTCTTAGCGTCCATATACTGGTTTGCCATTGTTGTCAGGTTAATCGTCTTGGTCTGGCCAGCGGCCGACGACGAAAAAGAGTCAGACATGAATGACACACCTCTGCCATCGAACGATGTTGTCTCGCCCGTGGAAGTGTTGATAATATTATACGACATGTTTATACTATATGGTAATAAAAAAATTACGATGAAATGACGTGCTCGAGATCGTCCGCTTGCAGGTCAGATTCTGTGACGACATTTTCGTCACGATCGATGGTGTAGTCATCGACACCGTCGACTGAGTACCCCTCCACGTTTCCGACCTCACTGGCAACCCAGTCTGAGATTGTGATGGAACCACCGTGGTAATACAGAATACCCGTACTGATATTCAACGGAATTCTGTACTCGCGCAGATTGGGGAAACTACGGATAGCCGCGTCGTTGGCGGATACAAACTGGTAAGAGAAACCATCGTCGAGTGTAACTTCCTTGGTTCTGTACTCATCCCTGTACAGTCTGAACGTGGAATGTGTATTGTTGGTAAGGTCCATGATCAGTCTGTCACCAACATTCACGTTGCTCGCCTGGACATTGGACAACATGAACCCACCAATGGGGTTGAAATCAACCTCGGCATACTGGGGAATTGTGAATATACTACCGGGCAGGCGGTCCTGGAACTGACCAAATGACGCGTTCCAGTGGGTCGGATACTCCTCGCCACTCGACCTGCCATACAGGTAGGTCTGGCCATGATCGAAGACGAGATAATCGCCAGGGGGAAGCTTAACGACCTGCTTAAATGTAGTGGTCACCATAGAGTTGGGTTGGGTAGGGATGCTATATGAATAGTCTGCAGCATACCAATCACTGTCATGCTGCAGACGAATTCTCTTCTCGCAGTATAACTTATCACCGTTATCGGCCCAGACGAAATACTCATCTGAGTTGACCTGGACGTCGGGGTACTTGTTGACGTGCTGATTAGAACCGAACGCATTGCGGACATTGGGTGGCATCAACTTCCACAGTCCCATGGGGGGTGCGGCGGCCATGGCCTCGACGGTGTCACCGGACGTGATATCCACGAGGATGGATTCGTTGATGTAATCATAACGCGCGTTGGTCGCCCATGTCTCGGGCCTCGAGCTACCATCCCACTGGTCAAACACCGCGTCCACGTTCGACGAAGCATCGAAAGGACCCGTCATCTCCTCACGTGTGTTCGTTTTGAGCATACCATAACCCGGAAGCTCCTCTCTCCAGCCACGATTCGTGCGATAGCGCACGCCCTGGGTGTCATACTGGAAGTTGGGGTCAGTAATATAGCAGTAGCGGTACGCATCGGAGCGATCGGGGTCTCTGCGTGAGATCGTAAAAGACTCGGCCACCTGCCACGAATCCGTGTCCACCATCCTCCATGCTCTGCAGAGCGGATCGGGGATGTGATATGGCTGCCATCTACCATCCTCGAGGTAAATTTCCCTAGCAATCTGCCATGTATTAAGTGCCTTGATTGAATAGGAACTCAGACCGACACCAGATTTAGCTACACTTGGATATATCTCCTGCATAGTCACACCGTCACCGCTCTTCAAGTTCATCCTACCCGCAAAACTGATGACGACGTCCTCCCCGCTGTTCTGGCCATCCAGGGGCCTGAGAACGCATCTACCCAGGGCATGGGACAAATTCTCAATCGCGCCGGTGTCTTCATGCCAGCGGGGTGTGATACAATAGTTCGGTGGGTTGGATGTCGCAGCAGTTTCTGGGACCTCGAACACGAACGCACTGTTCGCCATGTCATCGACATTAGCGGGATCCAGGCTGCGAGAAAGGGTCTTACGGCCAGGGCGGTACGTCGAATCGCCTTCGGGGTTCTGGGTCCACCAAGGGCCATCTGTCACCACGGCATACTTACCCGGCAGCACACCAAGCGTATCGAAACTCCATTCCTGCGAATCGCCGGTCCTCAGCGGCTCACGCTTCACTACCAAGCTGTCCGCGCCACCAGACATGAACAGCAGACCACTCCCCTGAACACCGGTGTTGTGCATCGGTGTATCCAGCCAGTAGTCAACACCGTCCTTGTTGAAAGTTACAGGCTGCCAGCGGACTAAATTCGTATGGCCCTCGGGGAAGGCCAAGGCGGAGTTCAAGGGGTCCGCCATGTTAATCTCCTCAACATTAATGGGCGTCTCGGACAGGCGGAACAGACTGCAGTGCGACTTGATAGAGGACGCAGCGCCATCGTTTCTGGTTACGACGTTCACAATACCAGTGTTAGAGTCGTATGTACCCGCTGTGCTGAGACCAAGCGCAGCAACTGTACCGTCGGAGATGAAGCCGTTCTGCCACGAGAAACGCTCCGTCAATGAGTTAAGAGACGCCTGCCACTGGATGCCACTCTCCTCTCTGCACGAGAGCGCGGTGTATACGATTGTCGCCGTGTCGACCTCCTCAATGGCCAGACGGACATAGTTGGGAAGTCTGACAGAGTAACCGCTTGGGTCAAGCTGCACGTGCTTGGGGTTCGTCTCCGCAATGACCTCGAAAGCGCGGTTGACGGGCAGAGCAATCTGTGTAACACTGATGTTCGAGGTGGCGCCATTGATGAGCGCCGACTTGGCCGCGGACGGTCTGTCGTAGGGGAGGTCGTTGGGGACGACCTTGATCTCGTTACCTTCAGCGTCCTTGAACACAACGTTGGCACTGAACGGGGTCAGGCTCGTAGCAGTGTACATCTCGGCGTCGTTAGCGACTGGGTTTTCGGTACCACCGTCAAACGGCCACTGGTACACGTTGTAGAGCTTTGTCTCCGCATCGGCCGGGAGGGTCTTGGGGTAGAGTGCCGGGGCACCCGGGGGCAGGAGATCGGCGTCATAGACAAACACCGACTCACAACCGCACTGGAAGTCTCTGATAGACACCAACCCAATGGAACCCGTGAATGGTCCAGAACAGATAAGGTCAAAGTCTCCATAAAAGAACATGTTGTTACCTCCAACCGGAAACTGCACAATGTCGGCTAACTGGTAATGTTCAAACTTTGTGGATTTCGTCTTACCTGTGACCTCTCCACATGAGATATACGAGTTATCGAAGAGGCAGATAGCGTACGACATCGGGACGTTCTTAACCCTGTAACGGCCCGCTGTAAGGGAATACTGTCTGCTGGCATTGAACTCGAGCTCACCGTTGAATCTAATGATGGGCGCGTTCTCCTTGTTAATAAAGAACTGCTTGAGGTCCGCACCACTCACGAGAGGGTGCACGTTGCCAGTGAGGACGATGCAGGGGATTGTGACAACGGAAAGTGCCGCACCCGAGCTTATCGCAGTCTTGATGTCTGCTGCCACGTCTACAATCTTCTGATGAATGTCGGCAATCTCAGAAATCTTGTTGACGGCGTCAATCGCCTCGTCAGTGGCCGCGAGTGTGCCGACCAGCGCGCTTGTGTTCGCCGCGCTCATGCTCACACCAACCGATGTAGCCGCCTTGCCGATGGCCACAGCCGAGGAGGCTGCCAGGGCAGCGTCCTCTGTGCGGAGTGTCTCGGCCAGGGCCTTGGCCGTCTTGGCACCCGCATCATCACCAACCGCCGCGCGGATGGTCTTCATCAGGGACACTGTCTTCATGATGGTCTTGCGCATGAGGGCGTCATCGTCGGGGTTAATCATGGACGCATCCTCGAGCGACTTCGAGTCGGTCAAACCCATACGTGTCAGGAGCTCATCCTCGTCGATGTTGTTGTCCTGCTCGTAAGCCTCCGTCATAATCGTTGTCAGGGGTGTGACGTAACGCATACCCGAGGCGTTGCCACCATCGAGGATTCTCAGCTTCAACACGAGGTCGTTGGCCGCACCTGTGTCCTGGTCAATACCGCCAGATATCTCGATGTTCTGTGTACCACTGACGTTGCTCAGTGTGTATGTACCGACGTTGCTTGTCGTTGTGACGAGCTCACCGTTGACGAACACGTCCGCGCCAGTGACAAGACCGTCATAGGCGGTACCCTCGATTGTACCCTCAGCAGCCACGGGCGCGACGGCCTCGTTGAAGATGAAGTTGTACAGGATCAGAACACGCTTGGAAGCGACCGACGGCAGGGCGCTATCGAAAGATGTCTGGCCGGTCGCATAGGACGGCGACATACTCGTACCGACAAGGGGGACACCGGCATCGTTGACAATGCTGAGCTCCGTCTTGAGGACGAACTGCAGGTTCACGTTCTGGGGGAGACGCTTCAGTGTGAGATAGTCGTCATTCTCGTGCTCCCATGTAGCACCAACACCCGTGTTTGTGTTCTCGGGTGTAGCGGGTGATGTACGGAAGACAGAAGACAGAATCTCGTGACCCACGTTGCGCTGGTCAATGGTCTTGTGCCACGCCTGGTCAATCTCACCGTAGGTGATACCCGTCTCGGCGTTACTGTTCGCTGAGTGGATAAGACTCTGGAGGGACACAGTGTTTCCTGTAATGTCAGTAGCACCCAAATCCTTAATGGCGAACTTGGCGAGGTTCTTGTACTCGTCCTCATTCACCATAATACGGAAGATATCATCCTTGCCGCCTGACAGGGGCATCTGGCGACCCAGGGCCTTGGGCAGAGCCGAGGCAACCTGGTTAGCCATTGTTGTATCTATACCGACCTGGCGGTTAGAATCAATGATGATATTGTCTGAGCCATAGGACGGGTCGAACTCGCCAGTCAGGATACCCGGGGCCATACCGATGTCGGGGAATGTGTTGAAATCAAGCGTTGTACCAGCAGTGTGCTGGTACGTTCTGATGTCGTCAATTCTGTAACTTCCATCATTCTGTGTGAAATCAGTGAAGTTATTAGCCGACACGGCCATGCCAACCTTGCTGGCAAGCATATCTGTAAGGTATGAACCTGCCAGATGTGTTGTCACTGTATAGTCTATGGTCGTGAAATTGGGAGCAAGATCCAGTGTGCCGGCATCGACATCCGATATGTCGGCTGCCTGGAAGCTATTGGTGCCAATGAAGATATTGAGGCTACTCATTACGTTACTTATGGTATATATTAACATTTTATTGTTGGTAAAATTATAGTATATATAGGTTTTCTAAGCAGTGAAGATGAAGTTGTAAAGGATAAGGACGCGCTTTGTGGCACCGGTGGGGGCTGTGGCGTCGAAGGCAGTCTGGCCGGCGGCGAGACTGGGCGAGGGGTTGGTGGACAGAATCGTGCTGCCGTCACCGTCAACGAGGTTGAGCTCTGTCTTAAGGACGAACTGGAGGTTAACGTTCTGCTCAAGCTTCTTGAGCGCCAGGTAGTCGTCATTCTCGTGCTTCCATGTTGTACCGGACGCCAGGTTGGTGTTGGTGGGCGTCGACGGGTTGGCGCGGAACAGGGACGAGACAATCTCGTGGCCAATCTTGCGCTGCGTGCAGGGGGTGGATGTGACGTCGACGATGTCGGCGTAGGTGATCGTGTCGGCGACGGGCGACTCGGCCGAGCGGAGGAGGCTCTGGAGAGTCACACCGGCGTTGCCCGAGGAGTCGGTGGTACCGTAGTCCTTGAGGCCGAACTTGAGGAGACCCTTGAAGTCGGCCTCGTTAATCATGACACGGAAAACGTCATCCTTGCCGTTGGTGAGGGGCATCTGCGAGCCAATGGCCTTGGGCAGAGCCGCAGCCACCTTCATCTGGGTAGCCATATCGATGTTGTAAGAGTCGGCACCGACCTGGACGGCATCCGAACCCGCGCTCTGGTCGAAGTTACCCGTGAGGGTGGCATCAAGGGCACCGAGGTCGGCACCGGCGGCGAGGTCCAGGGAACGGCCAGCAGCAAGCTGGTAGGTGCGGACGTCGTCAATACGCGCCTGACCGGCATCGACGAAATCGTCGAACTCAGCAATCGACACCGCGATGGCGACGTTGGCGAGCATGTCAACAAGAACCTGACCCGGCAGGCTCGTTGTCACAGTGTACTCGATGTCAGTGAACGCGGGCTGACCTGTCAGCGGCAGGCCACCATTCTCTGTGATGTTGGCGGCCTGGAAGTCCTGCATGCCAATGAAGATGGAAATGGAATCGGCCTGTACGTTGAACGCCACGCGGCTGGAGCCACCCTCACCGATGAGTGTAATCGCACTGTCGGCAGTGACGGCGGCAGTCTGCAGTGTGAACGTGTTCGCGGAGAATGTGTTGCCATTCACGACGATGGACTCTGTGCCCGCGAGGGCAACAATCGAGCCGGCGCCTGTAATGCGGACGCGCTCGGCATCGGTCACACCCCCGATTGTATAAAGTGTGTTCTCGGTGAGGTTCATGATGTTCGACGAACCATCGACGAGAAACTGGCCGGCACTGAACGAAAGTACGAGATTGTTAGACATGGTAGATAAGGTGGTTATACTATTAACACATATAATTTTTGAGGTTACATAAAGGTTTTGAAACCAAAAATACCAAATGGACCAAGTTCCCTACTGGGCCTGGTACAATGATGAAATTGCCTTGGTGGTCGAGGTCGATGATGAATCGGGATTCTGCGAACTTCAGCTGCTACAAAAAAATTCGAGAGATTACCAGGGTAAAAAAACCCACTTGCTTGACGAAACCAAAACGCTCGCATCTCTCACCGATGTTGAACCTTACCCTGATATCAAAATCGCGGAAGTTCGGTATGACCTGTTCATAGTAGACGACGGCGACGAGGACTATGTACCGTCGGATAGTGAAAGCAGCGAGTCTGATATTTCGGATCTTGAGGACGAGCGTCAAGAGTCAGAATGATATTTCTCCAATACTATCAGGATGAGATGCTGTGGTGTCACAAGAAAAGGAACACGCTGTTCAAACACAGGACGACATATACTGGGGCTGGCCGGAGCCAACTTCAATGTATGCAAAATGCACGATAATAGAAAATTACTGGGGTTGTGGCAGAAAGAACTATACAGGAGGGTGGGCGCTCACGCAGGTATGGGTGATGTCCCACCTGTAGTTATGGGGTGGATGGACGCATTCGGAGAATGCTATAATAATACTAAAAATCTAGGTGTCAGTACGCATTACGCATCTCGTATGCACAGTACAGGAGCAATAGATTCAAATTTCGAAGTAAAGTTTGATATTTATATAAATTCCCTCGTTGTCCCGGTGAATAATCAGGCGACGTGCACCGTATGTTTCGATGACAGTTCGGATGTCATGAAAACAAAATGTAACCATGAATTTTGTTTGGGGTGCTTCAGGCAGTGGATGCAGAGATCCATAACGTGTCCAGTATGCAGAACTATTTTGTAGATGTATAATATAATATCATGAACGCCGCGCCCACCCAAAAAGTTCCAGTAACCGAGATGCTCGCATCAGTCGGCGGCAGCCTGACAATTTTCGGCATGGTCGCACTGAAGGTATGGAAGATCAGGCTCTCCACAGATGATACTGTGTCTGAGAATGACACCAAGAAGATTAAGATTCTTGAGGGTGTTACAGGTGGTGTTGATATGCTACTGTATGCCCTTTTTGCCTACGCTCTCTACAAGCAGTTGATTATTTCCAAGGTCCCTGGCGTGCGCCAGATATTCTTCGGTTTATTCCTTGTTTATTTCATGGGTGACAAGATTAGAACAATTGGCGAGGGCTTCGGGGTGGCAACGGCCGCCGCCGAGGCCAAGGAGGAGCTCGTCGTTGCCGAGGAGGAGGCCAATACCGCCACCGCCGAGGCCGCCGAGGTCGAGGCGGCGGCCATGTCGGCCGAGGCCGAGGCCATTGCCGCTGCCGCCGACGCGAAGAAGAAGGTGGTAGCCTTGAAATCCAAACTCGATGATATGGAGTAAAAAAATGTATAAAAATAACCAATAAAACCTATATAGCATCCATCACAAACAGCATGGATGCTATATGGGCCAGCATGGACGAGTGTCTGAACGCTGTCCAACCTCTACCAGTAGTTGATGATAAGATTGATGAGTTTGAATGTATCAATTGTAAGCAGTCGGGTTACATCGTCAAGGATGTATGCACGAAATGTGGTTTTACCGATACCATCAATATCTGCCAAACGGCCGAGTGGACGGGTGGCGTTTCGGAGGATGGCGTTGCGTCGGACCCTTCCAGGGTGGGAATGGCCTCGGACCCATTGTATTCGGCTAAATGGGGGGCAGGTACTATTATGACCGTGTCAGCCCGTACCCGGCAGAAGTGGAGTCTGGCATCGAAGATTCATTTTCATAATTCAATGCACCACAGGGACCGTGCTCTCCACAAGGCCTATGATGATTTTGACATTGCGGGGCGCCAGAACCTCGCGTTACCCGATATCATTATGAGGGACGCAAAGGCACTGTACAAGAAGTTCTCCGAAGCATCTCTCACACGCGGCGCAGTTCGCACCGGCGTAAAAGCCAACTGTCTGTTCTGGTCCTGCAAACAACACAACTCACCCAGAACTACCCAGGAAATTGCGACCGCATTCAATATTTCTACGAAGGACGTGTCTCGTACCTTTGATAAGGCCCGTGAGGTTCTGGGACCCGTTCTGGAACCCAAGAAGAAAAGCACGATTACGAAACCGGTCGACATCGTCCCACGGATATTTACGATGATGGGGGTAAACATGGACCGCGCGGCGCAGGTACTCAAGATGAGGTGTATGCGGCAATGCGAGGAACTGTCCCATGTACCCCAACTAATGGGAAAGACGCCTACTGCAGTAGCGGTCGTAGTGGTGTACCACACGCTGCTAAACACTGAACTGGAGACATCCAGAGATTCAATTGCAAGTACAACTAACATTTCAATTGCGACATTGAAAAAAATCGAGAATCTAATTAAACAAGAGCGGTGATTTTATGTAAATGGTATCCGTGTTTGTATCCACTCCGTGTTATGGTGGCCAGGTTCTAGAGCAGTATGCGGCGAGTATGATTCATCTTGCACAGGAGTTTAGAAAGCATGGGATTGAGATGTCCTATGATACCACAGAGAATGAGAGCCTTGTACAGCGCGCGCGCAATGTGTCCCTTGGTAGATTTATGCAGAAGTCCAAATGTGACTATATGATGTTCATCGATGCCGATATCCATTTCGATCCCGCCTCTGTCACCCGTCTCATCAAGTCAGGGCACGATTTCTCGTGCGCATGTTACCCGAAGAAGGTCATCATGTGGGACAAGTGCCAGGAGGCCATCAAGGAGAATGACGACCGCCCCCCTGCTCTCATGGCCTCTTCTCTGGTTATGAACATGGCGGGGACGAGGGCCACCGTTACCGATGGTTTTGTTGAGGTCCTTGATGGCCCGACCGGGTTTATGCTGTTCAAGAGGTCCGTCATCGAGAAGATGCAGGAGAGATACCCTGAACTGAACTGCAAGAATGACCACCAGAACAGAGATTTTGAGGAGTATTGTGCTCTCTTTGACTGTATGATTGACCCCTCATCGAAGAGGTATCTGTCAGAGGATTATGCCTTCTGTCGCAGGTGGCAGCAGATTGGTGGCAAGATTTATGCAGACACCAATACAACTCTGGGACATGTAGGTAACCTGGGTTTCCAGACATGCCTTAAAGACAGGATGACTAAAACATATAACGATGCTGGGAGTGGTAGCGGTAACTAGGAATAAGTCATTATATGTCAAGACCCTTCATGTATTGATGGCTGTACAGAACTTGTGTACGCAACAGAATATCCCGTTTGATATTACATTCTGCGATGATGCAGATGCAGTCAAGATGGATATGCTCAAGAAGAAGATGAAATCGTGTGAGCGCCTGGTGTGGATGGAGTATGGCCTTTCACTGGACAGAGATTCGATTATGTCACTGCCTATCAGATATGACGGTTATGATGGTGTCATCTACCCCGCTGCGCTCCAGAACCAGGTTGACTGGGATAGATTCAAGTCAGAGTCTCTCAAGGGGACAACCGAGCCCGTTGAACAAATCGCGCTTACCTTCGATACCGATGTTTCGGGTAATATTATAGACAAGCAGTTTGGTTTCAATACTGTGACGAAAACTATGCCACAGCTATGGGCACTCGACACGAAACGCGTTGTCCGTAAGATGAAGGGTGACAAGAAGTACCGTACCGTCAACGAGTATTTTGCCGGGTGTCTGTCAAGTTCGGTCAAACTGGCTGCAGCCGTCCAGGCCAAGACATTCGTTCATTTCCCCCACGAGTGCCCCGGTAACATTCTCTGTGTAGCGGGTATGACCGTCAACCGCCATTAAAAAATAAAATATGTATAAAAATAATTAATATTAGTATAAAGATTTAACTACAAATATTAACTATGAATGCCACGACCGCCATTCCTCGAGATTCGAAGGAGTACAAGGCCATTGCGTGCTTTATCCACTATACATGGGGCAGCGTTGGTAAAGATGGCACAACACCTCCATTTTTTCCAGGGCCTCAACCCATCTCCATCGAGCGAAAACATATGAGACTACTGAAATCAAGGGATTATCTCATATGCGAAAAGACCGACGGCACTCGCTTTGCGCTCGTGTGTCTGAGTGTCAGGGGCAAGAAGATGTGTGTGATGGTCAACCGGGCAATGGAAATGTACTCGGTCAAGATTCACATGCCACCCTCCGCCTATCAGGGAACCATTCTTGACGGCGAGTATGTCGAGGGCAAGACGGGCAAGTTTTTCATGATGATTTATGACGGTGTCATGGTTTCTAACGTTCTCATCAAGGACATGGACCTCAGTGCCCGGCTTGCAAGCATCAGAAACCTGACTACCAAGATTATGAAGACCATGAAGGACCCATTTACAGTGAAACTCAAGACATTTTATGCCAAGGGGTCATTTCAGGACCTCGCCGATATGATTACGAGTGACCACTTTGGCTACAAGAATGACGGGCTTGTTTTCACCCCCGTCCAGGACCCTGTGCGCATGGGCACGCATGAGACTATGTTCAAGTGGAAGCCCAGACATATGAATACCATCGATTTCCTTGTCAAGAACAGGGACAACGGTGGGTGGGGGCTCTACATCCAGGAGCGCGGCGAACTCATTTTCGCAAGCGTACTGGACGCGGCATGTGTCCCCAAGGCGTTTGAGCACAAACTCCATAACGGAGCCATCGCGGAGTGTGAATATAAGCACGAAGATTGGCCGACGTGGTGGAACCCGGTGGGCATCCGGACGGACAAGACTCACCCAAACAACCGACGGACGATGAGCCGGACACTCGTAAATATTCAGGAAAATATCAAGATTGCAGAGTTTATATCACTTTTTTAAGAATACACTTCTATGTACAAAATGACCCGGTCCTCCTCCGACTCATTTTCTGCCCAATGGCTGTTCTTTGCGTCAAATACTATCTGCTTTCCATCGATTTCCTGTATAGACCCAGATGCTAGATGGAGGTTGCATCCAGTAGGGCACTTTAGACCTAGATGGTAGGTAAATAGGTACCCGTCGGTGACATTGTCAGTATGTTCTTTAAGTTTGACGCCACCTTTCATCAATGAAAACCCTGCGACTTTTATATTATATTTTTGAACATTTAGTAATAATTTAGATAGGACAGGACATAACGCACAATTACCCGGTACTGCTTGACCATCCCATATAATCGGCCAACTTATCCATGTATCTTCCACATGTTCCTGGCCACCCTTGAGCCACCCGTGCTTTCCATCCGCATACTTAGCTATAATTTCGTCGATGTACTGGGACCCGACCCATTCACCCTGTGGTCTTGGCTCACTGGTTATGAAAGTGGTTGGCAAATTATCAAGTTCTTTTCGAATAATTTCAGTATATTTACTCAAATGCAGTAAGTTCATGATACTTTCTTATACATGCAGAAATAAAAGTAATCAGTTAAACACGGGACCTGTTTAATGGCTGTATTGTCGTCCTTTAACCACCATTCCCCCTTATGTTTGGTGTATGCACAATAGTGACCCCCTCGAACTGTCCCCGTATGGACACAGCATGCATACAATACATACTTTGTGTCATTTATCATGATTTTTTCATGGAGCCTAGTCTTGTATTTTCTCAGATACATGGTAAAACAGAAGGTGAGTATAGATGGTGTATGTGAAATCTGCTGCGTCATAACTGACACATGGTGCATTCTCCCGATCTTGTCCGTGTACCCCTCTATAACTGTATCATGATTGTGATCTGCAATCAGAGTAACGATGTCAGATTTGCTCTTAGGGGTTAGCATGACAGCGTTGAAATTTTCATGGGACGTCGATGTCCCACCGTTATAAACAATTTCTTTACAAAATTGTCCAAAGAACAAATCCTTTATGAACGATGATTTCTTTGTTTTCCATTCATTGTTATCAATTTCCACCAGATCCTTCGGGTGACGAGTTGACTTGTGAAATATATCTAATATTTTCAATAAACATTCCTGTGCATCATGTTCCTCACCATTGTCGAACTCTGTATATTTTTCCCTAAATAATCTCATTATTTCCCGTGTATCGACACATTCGTCGTTCTTATTTAGCCAGAATGCACGTATTAATTTATTATATTCAGTTGTAAACTCACACACACCATTAAAGTTATTAGTTATAAAATAGTTAGATAGTGCGGGTGTCTGTAGCAAACACTGCAGACAAGCATTGAAATAACAGGTATTTCCGATATTTGTTAGACCTTTCATTGCTCTATTAAAAGTAAAAAACTTTAAAAAACTAGAAAAAATGCACGCTGTACACGATGCGGTTGAACCCGCTTTTACGAAGAACCATCTCAAGAAGCATGTGGAGATTGAGTTCCGTCTGGGTAAGTTCCACGATAACCACTTCAACCCTGACGTGGGTAAGGTTACCTACGACAGGATGGTGCGGTCCCTGAGGAAGTACAAGGACTGGGAGGAGACCGTTGAGTCCAGTTATGAAATCTTCTACGGCCCGAAGAACCTCCGTACAACCATCGACGAGGAGAATGACAAAAGGGAGAGTGTAACCAAGACCCGTATTGATAACATCAATTGTGTTACCAAGGACCTTCCTTTTGACATTCGCATGAGTGTCTCCACCGAGAAGCCATATGAGGAGACCGGTGAAGAGGAGTATTCTGATAGTGTGTGTAAGAAGCGAGTTTCGTTTGTGCGCAAGGGACTGAGCATTGATATGACCGAGGTTCAGGGCGACAACGGGGATATGGATTCCGAGCAGGAGAGTACCTACCACGTCGAATTCGAAATCATCAAACCATGCAAGGTCGCCGACAAGAATACACTGTACAACCACATCCACAAGATCAAGAACCTACTTGAGTGCCTACGCACGTAAGCACGACAGGTATGGGTTAATTATTCTATTCTGCTCAGCCATCTGCTTCATATGCTTATTATGGAAAGTAAAATCATACTGGGTAAACATCTCTCTTATATGCTGGTCCAGGTTGCCGGCTTCTATCTGCCTGTCTATGCCACGACAAGCAGCATCCTTTTCATATTCCAGAAATCTATCTTCCATCATGGCAAACTTCTTTAAGTTCTCTTTGGATATACCATCTACCTGCATCTTTAAGAACATTTTACGAGAGGCTGGGGATATCTCAAAATTAGAAGTCTGGAAATTATCAACATACACCTGCTTCTCAGAACGGGGTATCAATAACAATAATATTATAATCGCAATCGCTATGATCCACATAGTCTCTTAAACGATACAATCATTTTTATATAAATGGAGAACACACCCGGCTTGAAGGAGTTTGACTGTAAGAAGGAGGAGCATGTCATGTGGCTATCGACTATGACCGACGTCATCAATAAGCTTATGGACCCTGGCAAGGGTGGCAAGGCTGCCAGTGCAGAGTTGGGCAAGCTTCTGGCCAAGAACCCCCTTGGCGTCACCATCCCACCCCAGGCATTCATCAACGTCCATGCCGGACTGTCAATCAAGTATGCCGGTAATGTCCTTTCTGGCGATGCATGGCTCCCGACATTCAATACCAACTAAGTTTTTCAGAATCATCAATTATATTGGGATGGTGCTGGTTGTAGGGATGTACAATAATTAAGTTACCACGGACGGGCTTTCCCTTGTACATGATGTCTTTATTTTCAATAAATCTGGCTCGCTGGTTACATATGTACATTTCGTCAGATAAAGGACACGAGACCATAGGGTAATTCAGGAATTTCAAAAGGGATACATCAACCCTCACATGCGAAATGCGATCTACAATTATACTGTACCTCGAAAATAACTGGAAATAATACAGGTGAGTGTTGAGTATCATACTATTCTCCATTAAAAAAACGCAGCGTCCATCTATTATGGACGCCGATATCATCGGTTTCGCTGGCACCGCAATACTCGCGGTCACATTGCTACCACAGGTATACAAATCTTTCAAAAACAAACAAGTGGGCGATTTGTCACTTGTATCCATTATACTTCAGATCTCTGCAAATGTATTGTTTGCGGTATATGGATACATGATCCACAGTTTACCAGTCATCATTAGTAACTGCATGGTTCTCGCGTGTTCACTCACACTGGCGTACGCAAAATGCTGTTTCAAGGGGGAATATACGGAGGTGGGGGCATTGCCGGCGGTGTAAAATCAATTATACAAAAATCATCCGACATTGTCATCATGGGAATTAATGTAGCTAATGACATTGTTAGAAATATACACGTAATTAGTCTCTTCAGTATTAGTACGCGCCGGTTACTGGTATGTATAATTAAAGGAGTTGTCTCCTGTGTGGCAGGAGGTGGGGGTGTGGGTATGAACATTATCGGTATGACAACATCCCCCCTACATAAAGGACACGTCTTGTCACAAGCAACCAAACACCCAAGGTGCATCATGTTATTGCAGCATTCAGTAATAACTCTTGTTGAAACATTACTGAGAGGTTCGAAGCATATGGGACATTCATCAACCATCTTATATCTATAAATCTTTATTAAATCCCTTGGTTTCCTTGCCACTGGCATCACGTGTCACCGGGAAGGCACTGAGACCCTCACACTTTCCCTTGTCCTTGTCACAGTCGATGTATGTATGGGACCCCTTACCATACTTATCGTCCAGGTGCTTGCGCTGTTTGGTTGTGTACCCACACCACTCTGTACCCAGAACGGTGAACTTGGGCGGGCTACCAGATTTGCCATTGGCCGTACTGGACTTGTAGTATCTTATAGCATAAAGGGCTATAACGGAGGCAATAATTACGATGATGATTTTATGCATTGTGGTATATTATACCAAAATATTTTTATATATCTAATACAAATGGGTTTGCCGGTTGTAAACTACACGAGGATTCAGCGAATACAGGCAGCAGAAACACCACCGCTTACCGGATGGGAAATGACCAAGTCCACAAAGATATGCGTAGCCGTCATGTTCGCAGGGTGTCTATGCTTATACAAACGATGGAGAGATAAGACCGACAGGACGTTACGAAAAAATCTTGACATATAATATATACTGATGTTTGCTACGATATTTATCATATTCATGACAGTAAGTCTATTGCTTATCATGTATTCTTTGCGGCCTTACTACGTAATTACTATGACCACCATCCCGTCGAGGATATTCAAAATTGAAAAAATTCTCAATTCGTTGCAGAAGCAATTGTTTCCGCCGAATTATATCATCCTCAATATACCCGAAAAATATAACAGATTTGATGATACCATAGAGGAAATGCCATCCTTTATAACCACAAACCCCAAGATTATCGTAAACAGGGTAAAGACGGACTATGGACCAGCAACAAAAATGCTCGGCATTCTGGAGGATGATAACCTACCCATAGATAAAGACACCATTGTACTGGTTGCAGACGATGATGTTGTTCATCGCCCACTGTGGGCATATAAGTTACTCTTTAACATAGTGACGAACCCTCGTTCAGTAAGTTCCATATTCAATGCCAATCACCATAGCAACCCAATCGTATTTGGTAACGGTGGGTGGGGTTTCTATATGGACATCCTGAACACCGACGACATAATGGAACACTTCGAACGCTTCAAAGATGACTGTATTTTCGTCGATGATGATTTTTTTACGAATTATTTTAATAATAAGAAGATTCCCATACTACGCGCAGGAACACCCGTTCTGTACGGGGAGGATATTAAGGTCCTCAAGGTGGATAACGCCCTCCACAAAATCAAGGGAGAAAACTCAAGGGCAAAGTCCAGAAAAAGTTGCAACACTAGTATGAAATCTTAACTGGCTCCAGAAGTCCATCAACCACCTTATATCTGATACACTCCTCAGGGGTCAAATACACATCCTTCTTCATAAGACGCTTCATCGTCTTCTCAGGAATCTCGCAGTGCTCCTCATATAGGTTCTTAATCATAGTCATAAACTTCTCACAGTTCTTCATCTCCTCCCTCATATCCTCAAACTTACCCCAGAAACCATTGGTAGCAAGGGAATGGATGAGCACATGGGCATGGGGCTTCATAAGCTTCTTATTACCACCCAGAAGCATGAAGGTCGCGGCCGAGGCACAGCACCCGTCAGCAATGGTCGTAACCTTCACGCGCATCTGGGACAGTTGGTCGTGAGCACTAAAACCTGCAAACATGTCGCCACCGTCGGACTTGATGTACAACTTAATCTCTGGCTCATACCCGGGCATCTCGATCATCTTGTAGAGCATCTCGCGCTCGAGCTCGCGCAGCAGCTTGAACAGGTAACACACCGTAGCGTCGGTCACCTCACTGTAGAAGAAAATCTCATTTCCAGAAATCTTGATGTCGTCATACTCGTCGGCGTCAAAGCTTGACTTTTCTTCCGTGGATTGCTTCTTCTCTCCGTCGTTCGCCATCCTTCAATGCCTTCTTTAGTGTTACAAAGTGCCTACCTTTTAACTTACTTTTGAAGACCATGTGATTCATCAGATCAAGGTCGCGTGATTGAATATTAAATTTGGTTAGGAACTCCATGGCATCACCGTGGCTCTTGGCCGCTATCATATCTCGCATAAATGTCATGAAATAGACATCATACACACCCGGGGGTAGACGGGCCTTCAAACTGTCAGCGCATTTGCGTCGCATACAGAAATTGTAATATTTCGTCCATGCACTACCCGGCTTCAGTTCATTCTGGTTAATGGTATTACCGTTGATTTTTGAAGGGATGACACAGGAATCAAGGGTAAAATATGGTAGAAAATCCCAGTTACCCTCATATATCTTAGTATCTATGGTTTCTGCATACGATATACTGTCCGACAAGACCGCACAATCCTCAATATTTTCACAATTATAATTGGTAAATATAACATCCATCATATGACCATGCTCCTCTATACCAGACCCTATGAAACGTCCATAACCCCTTCCACCCCTACACATTAGGTCAACTATACTTGTCCGTGTGGAATATACATCATCCTGTCTGTCGGTGGTCATCCCAAATTTTGCAAAACATTCTACACTTACGATAAAATTTCTAACATTATTATTAGATTTTTTCAATAGTTCCATACATTTCTGCTCAGGAATATATTTTTTACCATATTTTATCAACTTATTAGGTGGTGGTACGGGCATATCAATAATATTTACTATTTCGGGTTTATCAAAAAATTTAAGAAATTTAGTTTCGGTCTGGCCAATCAGTAGTGTATGCGTGCAGTGACCAGGATTTTGAATATATTCAATAAAAGTTTTCATACCCAAACAATCAGTTGAGATATCATCTATACATAATATTCTAAAAACATTCTCGTTTTTTCCAAAAAAGTCTTCAACTTCTCGTTTACTTTTCAACAACTCTTCGGTGATATTAAAACTCTTAAAATTTATCAATAATTTATCAATAATTGTTGTCTTACCACAGCCCGATGGACCTTTCAGAAAAGTAATTTTTTTGGTACGAAGTGACAATGTTAGTTTGTCCTCAAATTTTTTAGCATGGAACCACATCGGCTTTTCTGCCACAACTTTTTCTTTTTTTACTATAACGAAATCTTCCATGATTGATGAAATTACAGAACAAGCTATGGATATAATTTTCTCAAATAAAAAAATGAAAGACAAAGTCTATCCTATTGTATACTGTGTCGTTGGCTTTAATGTCATTCTTTTATTACTAATCGTGTATATAGCCGTTAGGGTTTTCAAATTAAACCATCAATTATCTCATTGACATCATCGATGACATGACTGATATCTGCATGATATATCGTAGTTATTTCAGCACATATATTGCTGTACTCTTCTGATGAAATTTTGGATGAAATTTCATCAATTAGTTTCTGGAGCTCCAGGCAGTGCTCACGAATGCTAATCATTTGTTTATTGTAATAAGTCGAGATAATGTATTCGCCGTCTTCTTTCCAAGTTCGCGCTTCTTCGTGTTTTTACCCGCATACATCACACCCAGAAGGGCAAGATTGTCGGACTTGGACACACGATCAAGGAACAAGTTCTGCGTCTTGCCATTGGTATTGGCCAGAGAATACGCAGGGGCACTGGTACTGCGAATCTTCGCCAGGACAGTCTTGATGTGGTCGATATTACTCGTAGAATTGTCACGGTTAATGAAAATATTCTTGCGAGAAACAACACTATCGACACTGACCTTGTTGCTACTACCCGCCTTCTTCTTGACCTTGACAGCATTAAGGTATTCACCAAGCGTTCTGATTGTCGATGTAATGTAGATACCCTCGCTCAATCTCGCCGCAATGTAACACGCCGCCGCATACTCCTGCAGTATATACCCCTTGGGCGGGGTGACCTTCTTGTATGGAATAACCGACAACTGACCCGCGGCGGCCAAGTTGGCATACAGGTTATTTAAACCTGCCCCGTGTTTTTTAAATATGGGCAGAATACTTCCGGGGCCCTTGACTACCACCTTAAGTAGGGGTGTGTATTTACCCTTGTTAATAGAACGACTGCGAGACAAAGAAAACAATAGCTGCGCAATCTCCAATTCCGCGTTTCTACGCTGCACAGTGGGTAGGAATGACATGTACAAATCAATGACATCCTCGTTACCCGCCATATCTATTAAATCAATCGTCTTGCCGCTGCCGTTCTGGGCTGTGTATCTCATGACAGTCTGGACACGAGAAGAATCCGGGTTAAAGGGCGTCCATGCATGGGACATGCCGAATGGTGCAACCTCCTGTTTATTATCACCCGACGACTGAACGAACCCCTTGGTACCATTGTCACCCGGCATAAACGCACCACCGAAATAGGTTGTACTGGTAAGCTTGAAATTACCGTTCAAGTATGCCTTTATCATATCCGCAAAATGGGTCTTGCCTGAACCAGACGAACCCATCAGGAGTATGGCAGAACTCTTCTTATAGTTGGGGTCGAATAGCGGCGACATACCCCCAACGTTCTTGTAATTGTTCTGCGTGAAACTAGCACCAGGGACAATATACCCATCAAATCCCTTGTTCCTGGCATGTTTGTTGGAATCCAGATTCACATTGACGTTCTTCGCACCAGGATTTATTATACCCACAACTATGGGAATACCCATATAGTCCTTCTTGACTGCAGTAGCAGCATCTCGCTTCTTCTGGATATTGTTCAGGGTGGTCGCGTTGTTAATACTATAATTTGTATTCACACCGGAGACACCCAGATTCTTCAGATCCGCCTTGATGACGTTAAGCTGTCCAATCGCAAGGTTTCTTGCAGCCTTGGCTCTGGCTGCATTGGCAGCAGCCTTGTTGTTAGCAGCCTTGGCGTTATTGGCGGCAGCCTTGTTGGCAGCAGCCTTGGCGTTATTGGCAGCCTTCTTTGCCAGTCCAATTTTGGTCGCCTCGGCCGTGGCAGCCTCGCGTGCAGCCTGTTCCGAATTTTCCCTTTCGCGTCTCATGGCATTATTGGCGTTGCGCTTAGCCATAGCATTATTCACTGCCTTATTCTGGGCAAGGCCAGAGCCCACCTTGTTCTTGGCCTTCTGCCAGCCACTGGTTACCCTGGCAACTCGCTTGGCCTCCTCCACGGCCGCAGCCGTGTTAGACTTTGCATTCTCCTTGGCCTTGTTGACCGCCTCCTTCACTGCAGCGTTGGCCTTGTTGCTGGATTCCGCAAGTTTGCTATTGAGAACGTTTATCTTAGTCTTCGCCGTGATCAGGGCCTTGCCCTTCAACTCCGCATTTGTGAGCGCGCGGTTCAGTGCTTTACGCTCATTATTCAGTTGTTCTGCACGCTCCATAGCATTTTTAAACTTCTGTTTCAATACACTGGTTGATGCTGCCTTTGCCGCCAATCTCCACAATATCGGTGCCGGTGTGCCCGGAGCAGTACCCCGGTTGTTTACTGCTCCGCCGAGTTTAAAGACACCTTGACGTTGTTGGCACTGATGGCCTTGGCAGCGTTGGCCTCGGCCTTGGCATTGGCATTGGCAGCGTTGGCAGCGGCGGCCTCGTTGATGGCAGCGCGCATGGTTGTCTCGGCGGCAGCGCTGGCGGCAGCGGTACTGGCAGCGTTGGCAGCAGCAGCATTCCTGACAGCCGCGTTGGCATTCTTGGCATTCTTGTTGGCAGCAGCAGCAGCAGCAGCATTCTTGGCAGCCTTGTTGGCATTGGCCTTGGCAGCGTTGGCAGCCGCGTTGGCATTCTTGGCAGCCTGGTTGGCAGCAGCCTGGTTGGCAGTAGCCTTGTTGGCAGCATTCTTGGCAGCAGCAGCGTTGGCCTTGGCCCTGGCGTTGTTATTTTTCTGGTTGGCGCCGGCGGCTTCTAACTTACTCTTCAGGTTGGCTGCCAGGGCTGCGGCATTATTGGCATTCTTGGCAGCATTGGCATTGGCATTCTTGGCAGCAGCAGCAGCAGCATTGGCATTGGCATTCTTGGCGGCAGCAGCAGCAGCATTCCTGGCAGCATTGGCATTGGCATTCTTGGCAGCATTGGCGGCAGCATTGGCATTGGCATTGTTGTTGCCAAGATTGCCAAGATTGCCAGAATTGCTGCTATTGCTGAACAACGAGCCGCTGCTATTGTTGGCGCTGGCGGCTTCCTCCATCGGCTTGGCGTTGGCCTCGGCGTTCTTGTTAATCGCAGTAACAACATTGGCCGCCGCCTTCTCCACGATGCGCACCTTCAGTTTATTTACCATAGGCCCCAGTGTGTTATATAAGTTCTCCGCGGCTTCTAACTCACCACCGATAAGTAGAACACGAACCTTAGCTATGACTGTGTTGATATCCTTCAGCGCAACGGTGTAGTCATCCCTCAATTTGTTCCATGCCATGATTGGACGATTGCCTTCGCGGCTCGCAAGTTTGGAGTTAGTAATCATGCCAGTGATATTCTTTTTCTGGTTGTTAGAGAGATTTAACGATTTGTTATTAAGGTCTTCCATCAACCCACGCCTAAGTCCGGCCACTGCGTCGTTGATCTCCGTGTGATATCCCTTTATCATGTTTTCGGCATTTGTTACACCAATCTGTCTTGACTTAATCTGCTCCTCGGTGGCATTTATCTTGGCCAGTAGGTTCTTACCGTATTTTCCATAAAAATTAGACGGCTTACCATTACTGGCAGGGCGCAGTGTAGTACCGCCCGAAGTCTTTGGCGGCAACTGTCGCTGTGGGGCGGCGCGACCAGTGGCCTTCTTGGCGGCGTTCTTTAATTTCTCCAACTTACGCAGCATATTTACAATTACTCAATATATTAATTATTTATGCTCTGTGTTTGTTAAGAAATTCACGAACTTTGGCCTGGGTTGTGTTATTGCCTGTAGGAAACCTGTTGATATTTGTATTATTGAATGTGACACCCTGCGGTCTATCGTTGTTCACATTGGCCATTACGTTCTCTGCGGGGCGGTTAAAGAACGCGTCCTTTGTGAGTGGTTGGAGTCCGGCATTTGTGCGCTGAACATTCGCGAGTTTAATTCTCCTCCCAAGGTCATTCACATTCTTCTGCATTCTCGTCAAATTATCCTCTGATATCTCGCTTACCTCACCCGCAGGAGGGCGGCGCGGGGGTAATGTGCGTGGCTTCGGTGCCGGTATCGGTGTCGGTGTTGGCGTCGGTGTCGGTATGCGCAGCTTCGGTTCGTTGTTACTGCCATTCACCTTGGCAGGCTTCGGGCGGTTATTGTTCTTCATTCCACCTGCAGGCCCCAGGCGGACGTTGTTCCCGTTGGTCTTGTTGTTCTTGTTGTTCTTCATTCCGTTTGCAGGCCCCGGGCGGACGTTGTTCCCGTTGGTCTTGTTGGTATTGTTGTTCCCGTTGGTCTTGTTGGTATTGTTGTTCCCGTTGGTCTTGTTGTTCCCGTTGGTCTTGTTGGTATTGTTGTTCCCGTTGGTCTTGTTGTTATTAGTGTTGTATGTATTGACTACAGCGTTCACCTGGTTATTTGTGAGCCCATTGTTCTTCAGGTAATTGATCTGATTATTGGAATTGTTAAATTTCTGAACTTGGTTTCTCGTAAACCCCATGTTGGTCAACTGCTGGTTGACGGGTTTGGTCGACTTTGACTGATTATTTATGTTGGCATTCACATTAATATTTATAAAATTGTTCTGACCCGCCGGGCGGATAAGTGTTTTCTCCTTGGGTGTTTTGAGTTTTTTGACAAAAATGGGTTCCTTGATTTTCTTTTCCATCAAGATTGTGCATATTGTACTCATCAATACGGTCTTGGTGCTGTTAGTAGTGGTGGTGACACCCAATGCCTCCGCGGCTCTACTGAGTTCAATCTTCGTTGGTTCTTTCAGAAACACCCTGCTGTATGCACGCATTGACAGACCCGCGGGCATTCTGGGTACCATGTATATGGCGCCCCTGTACTGGTGAACGCGCATGGGTGGCACGGGGAGATTCCTGCTCCTGCAGTTATTGACAACTTGTCTAAGTTCTCCCTGTGTCTTTGCCCTGATGTACATATAGGGGATTGAGAATAACCTAGCAACTTCCTTTTTGGTATAGACCTTAGCCATCTTAATAATATATAAGAAAAAATGTCACCGTGGAAAGCTTTATTGTTTGATATAGAAAACAGTGAACATGGAGGAGTAAGTTTTTCCTGTGTCGAGATTGGGATTAATAATAATAAAATATATATGACTGGTAAACCTGATACATATTTTATTACAGAATCACTGCGTTGTGCCGAGGCCCGGGATCCACAAATTAGGAAAAAATATTGTCATGATAAATTTTTTCGGGAATTATCGTGTACTGATAATCCGCACCTTGTCAAGTGGGATCAATTTATGATAAAATTCATTGATGCTGCAGAGATGTGTGATTACAATGTTATTTCCCATAGTATCACAAATGATATGGAAACCATTAAAACAACTAATGACCTATATGGGTCAGACAAGGATATATTTCAAAATAATCCTGTATATTATCCACATAATTTTGGAAATAATGATGAATGGAATAAAGTGAAATTTATTTGTAGCCAGATGATCATCAAAAATAGATGTCATAAATTTCTGGATAAATTTATAGAATATTGTGTTCGCAGGATGACCATTACCGGTGATGCGGGATCCACGGTACCATTATCATTAGAAAAATTAACTCAGTTTGTCCGACGGAAGGATAGTTATCTACAGAAACATACATCATATACCGATGTCATGGATCTATATGAAGTATTGAAAATAATATTTAATATGGATGGACTGGGTGCATACCCCCATAGTAATTATTACGCTATGGAATCGCGGTGTTTGGTAGGTACCCACTAACAAATAATTCCATTTTTGTTTTATCATTCATATTGAAGTCGAGTGTGTCTTTACCCAATGTGTTTATGGATACTTGTGGTATATCATATTGAATTCTATTTGTCAATAATAGTTTATAAATTTTAGAAATATATGATTTTAAATCTGTCACTTTCTGGTTTTTATTACCATCTACTTTTATGGACATTGCATATATATCGGATGGTTTTTTGTCTATAAAGGGTAATCCTGGAATATCTTCCTGTACTGCCCCATCGATGTATATTCTTTCATCTATTATGCACGAATTAAAGACCAATGGTATGGCCATTGATGCTTTCACTGCCTTGACAATAGACATGTTGGGGTGGGTATCGACTGAAAAATAGTCGGTTCGTGTGTTATCGACACAGAATGCGGCTATATGTATTTTGATGGGGTTGTGATTATATAGTTCCTGGAAAGTTGGTTCCCTCCTGGAACAATAATTTTCACAAAATTTCATAACTTTTTCAAAAAATTCCAATGTATCAATTAATCCATATTTATCAAATAATTCTAATAAATTAATCTTATCATCAAATCCGCGAATGGTCATACAATTATCGAATATATCCTGTATATTTCCCTTCGACACTGTATACAATAGTGCCATAAGAGCACCTGCGGATGCCCCTGATATTTCTTTAAGGTCATCAAACTTACCGTTATCCTGTAGCATTTTCATCCTACCCATGAAACTAAACATACCCATCCCTCCAGAACCTATGATTACATATTTCATCTAATAGTATTGTGGAAAAGTCTTTCTGGCTAACGCAAACACGATCGCAAACACTAGTGTGTGGGTGAGGATGGCTGTTGCGTTGGTCTGCCCCGACAGGAAGAGCCCCTTGGACATCTGGGGGATTGTGAGAAGCATACCTGGGCTGAGCAATATAAAGAGAATGGTTGGGACAATGATGTCGGCTGTTGTCAGCACGAGACCGAACACCTTTGATGCCATGACTCTGTATGCGAGCATAAAGATGAGTGCACGGATCAATACGCTCGCGCGCGATGTTGTGGGCCATGGGCTGAGTAGCACGAAGAGAGAGAATGGGATGGATACTTTGGGTCCGGAGATGTCGATCATTTATAGGTGTGTATTTTTTAATGGCCAACTGCGCTACTGTACATCCTGCCACTCGACATTTGGTAACAGAAATGTGCAAAGTCGGGGAACGTGGCATCTTCGAGCATGTATGCGCCCGCGCCTGACATGTGAAGGTAATCCTTCAGCTTGCTCCACATATTATACAGGTCGTCTGAGTAATAGCCCTGCCAGTGGTCGGGCTGAAGTACATCGGTCTGACCGTTGTTCATCTCGTCATCCTGTACTGAGTCGGGATGATGGGATTCATTGTAGATATTATCCTTAACATATTCGTTAACCATGGTTGTTCTTACTTACTTAGTCTTCGGTTTGATTGTTTAAGCCACTTACGTTCAGTACGTGGCGTTCTGTGATTTCGCGACCCTCCAGGATTGCCTCCATGCACGCTGCTGCGCGCTGAGCGTCACCCTCAAAGAAACTAAGAAGACCGTTATGGATGGTATCCTTAGTCAGACCCTTCTTGGTGGATTTCGTTGAGAGCGACACCTTGCCCTTCCTGAGGTTGCATGTATCAATCTTCTGGATCCGCATATACTCCTTGATATACAAGTTGAGTTCCTTCTCACGTGTATTAAGTACCTTGAGGTCCTTGCGGGCTGAACCCAAGTTAGACTTGAGCTCCACCCACTCCTTCATAGCAACCTTAAACTCATCTGCAAGTTCTTCAGCCATAATTACATTATATAGCATTTAAGTCTTTAAGCGAGACCGGCACCAATCTCGAAAGGTGCACGCATCTGGTCGGGGGCAATTGTGGATACGTTGAAGATCGACACCTCCTGACGGGGGTTCGGGGGCTCGGAGCGCACCTGCTGGTTGGCGTTGCGGAGGGCACCACCGACTGTCTCGGGGAAACCGACCTGGCTGCGGGGGTCAAGGTAGTTCTGGCCGGCGAGGATCTGGTCGGGGGCGAACTCGCCGAAGCTCTCCTGTGTGGCAACCTCCTTGGGCAGAAGGGCACTGGCCAGGCCTGTACCACCGTTCTTAAGGGCACATGCACCGATCTCCACGGGCGCCGCGGCGCTGAGGGGGGCCGCCTGCTCAGCCTTCTTGTCAGCCGCGCCTGAGATGGCAGCGCCTGTGTAAAAACTTTTCTTACCCGACATACAGTTAAAGAGTACAAGGGCGACAATCGCCATGAGGGCGAACATGATAACATTTCTGGTCTTAAGATTCTTCGCCATGTTTGGTTATATTAAAGTTATATAATTTTTTTATTCAGTATCCTGGAAAAGGTAGTCGGCATAGGGACACTTATCCGGTGGCTTGAGATCCTGGGCCTGGATGAGTCGCCAGACTGGACCGAAATTCTTCTTCACAAACCAAAGTCCGTAAAGTTCCAGAACCACCTTGGCACTGGCACCGACCTGAAGATCCGCATACTCCTTCGGCTCCCTGTCGAGACCGTAGTACTGTACGAGGGGCGAACCATCATCGGCCGTGCGGGGGATTACGGTCACATTACCGTCGTCGGCTGTGTGCTGGTAGGCATTGGCCAGAACCTTGTCGGAGATATCACGACCAAACCAGTCCTGGCGGTGCTCCTTGGCATACTCCATAACGGCATCATCGTAGGGAGTGAAGGCGTCGCCTGAGCACTGGATGGTCACCTCGCCAGTTGTGACGTTGCTGACCTCCACCTTATTCTGCTGAGAAAAAACGGGCTTGCCTGAACCATTTGTAATTCTCACAAAATACTCACCATCGTCATTCTTGCTGATGTCCGAGAAATTGAGCTCCATGTATATATCTAACGGGTCTTATCTTTATACCCGATTAACGGGATTGATGCGACCTTCTGTAAAATATCCTTATCAATCCAACTGTCCCTGTCTGCCCTGAACCCATACAGTTGCGGTTTGAGCATGACAATACTGGGTATATTAGTTGTCGCCCTATGGGTTGCCATATTTCGAATGTAAAACTTGCTACTGTTATGGACCCACTGCATGGCCTGAGGGTCAAACTTATATTGTGAATTTTTCACCGGTGTGTAGTTCTTAACAACCATGCCACGGGGGCCCTTGAGGGGGAAGGACAACTTGAGTATCTTGCTTCTGGGAAGAGCCACGGTGTGCGATGAGTACTTGGAGGGGTTGATTTTCTTGATATATTCAACCATCCTGGGTGTGATTTTCTTCGTCTGTACAAGTTTGGGAAGTTTCTTATCTGAGAGACGAGAAAATTCAGCAGTATTCTTTATATCTTCACCGTTAGGTGCGAGTAAAGCATACTTACTGAACTTGTCCAGACGTTTGCGGTCCTTCTGGTACTTCTTGGCACGAAGCTTAAGGGCAACCATAATGTACATATCGTCCAGTAAATAGTGACCACCCGCAACCGGTAATGTTCTGTTGCGAATTGTTTTACCAGTCAGTGTATTACAGTAATCCAGGCCACGACGGGCACCGAACAGTATACCCGCACCAAGCTCGCCCTTGCGCATATATGCGATATCGATTATACCCGGCAGGGAATTACCTTTGTATGTAAAATCAAGTGCCATGAGTTCAACATCAATCAATACGTCACCGGGGCCTGGCTTGGCCTTGTTGCTCTGCCTAAGCTTGGGCATGAGGTTATACCTGCGCTTAAATCGGTATCCCGCAAAGTCCAGATTCAGACATCTACCGATACTGGACTTCTGCAGCTTCATCAGGCGGACCTTTACTGCAGGGCTGTTGGAGAGGTGCAATGCTGCGCGGCCAATCATATTCCACATATATAATTTAGCATACTGCAAATATCCGAAATATTTCTTTGATGTCGCGGGTACACCGATGAATGATGGCACAAACTTGAAATCCAGGTCGGCGGTAACTGTACGCTGGGGTTTAATCATATATGTGTTCACCGCCTCACCCCCGGCAAGAATGAGATATCCGAATGGCTTCAAATCAGTTGACATCTTCGAGCATTCGGTCAGAAGTACATCCTTTATCGCTGAATTTACCAATGCCAGTATACCATTATTCACATCGACCACACACGGCTTGGGCAGTCTCGCGGCACGGGCGCGGAACTTGCCAACCTTACCCTCAGCACAATACCGTTCAAGGACGGTATCATTCTGGAATACATGTTTCAATAAAAATTTATCAATAACCTTTTGCTCGTAATATTCCGAGTCCATTATAATATTATCATATTTTAAATGGAGTGTAAGAACCTTCCACCATGCTACAATAACGATAAAAATTGTATGTGTTTTACAGACTCAGATTCAACCAACCCAGAGGGGGACCAATTCTGTGGATATATAGGCGCAGATGGGGAGACTGTATATCCCTGTGCAGCGAACTGCTGCAACGGGGGGCTTGGTTGCCCCGGTCAATGCAGGGGCGTTGACGCGAAGAGACCCGATTTTATACGCAATGTGGTCACGAAGGGTATAGAGTATATTACAATCGCGTCCGAAGATGAACGTCTGGATTTTTTCGAGAAGGTGATTAAACTACTTATTGCCCTGATTGTCATTTCATCCCTGTCTCTTTTTATAGGGGCTTAAAGGTGTCGGTCATGTAATAAGTAGAAATGACGACTATTGATCAGGTGTATACCGAGCTCACTGACCTCCGCAAGGAGTTGAAGACTGTAATGAAGTTTATCCGCAAGATTAACACCCGTGTTCAGGACCCCGATGGCGAGAAGGCCAAGGCGCGTTCGGCCAACAACGGTTTCAACCGCCCCCTTCGGGTTGGTGACGACCTCCGCGACTTCCTGAGCCTTGCCCCTGGCGAGATGATTTCTCGGTCGGAGGTCACTCGCCGCGTGAACGAGTATGTTACCGTCCACAACCTTAAGCAGGAGGACAATAAGCGCAACATCATCCTGGACGACAAGCTGCGCTCTCTCCTTAACCCCCCCGTCGACGTTCAGTTGACGTTCATGAACATTCAGCGCTACCTTAGCCCCCATTACCTCAAGGGTGATGGTGTGGCAGATGATGCTGATGCTGCCCCCGTGGCCGACTCGGCCGACCTGAACGGTGACGGTCGTGTGACCCGTAGTGAGGCAGCAGAGCATGATGCCGCCCATGAGGCCGCGAATGCTGCGGCAGAGGCGATCTCCGAGGCCGAGGACGCCGCCGTGGCCGAGAAGGCCGCCCTCGCCGCCCTTGCCGCCACCCCCGCGCCGGCCGCCACCCCCAAGAAGAAGCCCACGGTCACCAAGAAGAAGCCCACGGTTCGCAAGCCCAC
>Ga0209482_1000241_pt1 | contig 50130 bp, 47 predicted proteins | sample CoawatmetaG10DNA_FD_187512 | JGI IMG/M metagenome (GOLD analysis project Ga0209482, IMG submission 187512) | Marine microbial communities from the West Antarctic Peninsula - Coastal water metaG104-DNA (SPAdes) (version 2) | ecosystem: Environmental > Aquatic > Marine > Coastal ...
GCATCCGATAGCCTCTTCAAGTAGATCTTGTCTGAAGGTTTCTATAAGGTAGCCCCTGTCATCACCATGAATAGTGGGCTCAATAAGTATTACATCTTTAATTGACTGAGGGGTGAACTTCAAATCAATTCCTCTGCGCGTCTGAGTAAGTACTGTCCGTATTGATTTTTAGCTAAGGGTTGGGCTAGTTCTATGAGTTGTTTTTTATTAATATAGCCTTTCTCAAAGGCAATCTCTTCGATGCACGCTACTTTTAAGCCCTGTCTTCTCTCAATGGTTTCTATAAAGGTTGAGGCCTCTAATAGGCTCTCGTGTGTTCCAGTATCAAGCCAGGCATAGCCTCTACCCATAAGCTCAACACTTAGGCGCTCTTCACTCAGATACATTTGATTAACGGTAGTAATCTCTAACTCACCTCTGTCAGATGGGACAACTTCAAAAGCCTTCTTAACGACATCATTAGGATAAAAGTAAAGGCCGGTTACTGCGTAGTTACTTTTAGGAGTTTTTGGTTTCTCTTCAATGCTAAGCGCTTTGCCAGCGGCATCAAAATCAACCACCCCATAGCGCTCAGGATCATTCACGTGATAACCGAATATGGTTGCCATGTTTTTATTCTTAGCGTTACTCACAGCGTTAGCCAACATATCAGTCATACCATGACCATAATAGATGTTGTCACCTAGGATTAAACAGGCATCGTCATCAGCAATAAAACTATTACCTAAGATAAAGGCTTGAGCTAATCCGTCAGGAGAGGGCTGCACGATGTATTCAAACTTCATGCCAATATCAGAGCCATCACCAAGGAGTTGTTCAAACCTTGGCAGGTCATCAGGGGTAGAGATAATCAGCACCTCTTGAATACCAGAAAGCATCAGCACTGATAATGGGTAGTAAATCATCGGCTTGTCATAAATGGGCATTAACTGCTTAGATGTAGTTTTAGTAATTGGGTATAGCCTAGTGCCAGATCCACCAGCCAAGATAATCCCTTTCATTTTTGTTTTTTTGTTTTTACTCATTAGTTGTCCAGTAGTCTTTGATCCATGGGGATGGCTTAATGTGTCGATACCATTTGCCGCTGCGCCCAATAATTGCCTCAGGTGGATTTGGCAGACCATGGAATAGGATAATTTTAGCCCCTAAAGGTATTGAAGGGGCAACGAACCAAGATTTAAGCCAGGAAGGGCAGCATTTATACTTAAAGCTAGGGACCCAATCATCTGGCCAATATTCTAGCTTACCTAGTTTATCAATTTCGCGTGATAAATAGGCCTGCTCGTGGCGCACCTCATTTTTTATTTGTTCAGAGTTCTTTTCAAAGTGCTCAAGTATATGAGCATATTGTCCAATCTTGAACCTAAATACTGAGGAGTTCCCTTCTCTCTTCTGTGAATTCTTTTTGTCGTGTGCAATTAAAAAATCACCGGGAAGACTAAAGAATGCATCCAGTTTTCCGACAATTACGACGTCCAAGTCAAGAAACAGCGTTGTCCCAGAAAGGCTGCCAAAGTTTTCTTTAAATGCAGTGAGCTTCCTCCAGCCGCGCTCAGGGGATCCAGATGGAAGTTCTAGCTCAGGGAGATCTTGTATCTCTACTTCGGGCCGAATGCCTTCACTATTTTCAGTGAAACACACAAATCTGAACTTGGAATCCACATTTCGAGACACCATTGCGTATAGACGGTTTACATATTCTGGAGAGAATTTACTGCCCCATTTCATGCAGATAATATTCATAGGTTAATCAAAATTAAGAGCTATACATTATAATAAGAGCCTCTACCAATAACGAATATGCCAACAGTAAAAGAATAAATTTTATAAATTAAAGCTTGCATTATTATGTATTCACTTACATAAAAACTATGTTTCATTATAGAGCATAACTCAGAAACAAAAAAAAACACTAGCCATAAAATATACTCACCGATATTTATTAAGATTACCACACGCTACGAAGATAAGTAAAGTTTGTTCAATTGTTGAACACGAGCCAATATTTATGATAATATTAGGTTTTAAATGATTTATTTTTGCAAAAATATATTTGCAATATATGGCGGTAGCGTGCCTAATATTTAATTTTTATTTTTTCCTACACTAATGAATAACCAAGATATACGCCTTGATCTACTTCGTAAGTTAGAATCAAACCCTGAATATACTCAAAGAGTGCTCTCTAGGGAGATGGGCGTGAGTCTGGGTAAGGTAAACTACTGCATGAAAAAACTGGCTGAGAAGGGATTAATAAAACTATCAAACTTCAGTCATAATCCAAACAAAGTGTGCTACGCGTACCTCCTTACCCCTGGCGGAATCGAAGAGAAGTCAAGGCTAACTTTTTCCTTTCTTAATAGAAAAATTGTTGAATATGAAATACTTAAAAAAGAGATTAATGAGTTACAACTTGAATCCGAAGAAATTGCTACTGAAAAGCGATAATAGCCATTATTAAAACAAAAAAAATGTCATCAAAAAAAACATTATTAGTTTTCCTTTGGCGTCATCTCAGTAAACGTCGTCAAAAGCAACTTCTATTGTTGCTAATCCTAATGATTATTGCATCACTAGCAGAAATTGTTAGTATAGGTGTAGTGTTGCCATTTTTAGGAGTAATAACTGCACCAGAGCAGGTATACCAGCATCCATTGATGCAGCCTTTTATTCAAATTCTAGAATTAACCGAGCCTAGGCAGTTAATATTACCATTAACTATGCTATTTATAACTACAATACTAGTATCCAGCGCAGTTCGACTAACATTATTATATGCCATGACTAGATTCACATTTGCAGTAGGTGCAGATCTAAGTATCAACATTTATCGCCGCACTCTATACCAAGAATATGAGGTTCATGTATTACGTAATAGTAGTGAGGTAATTAACGGTATTATTTCTAAAACAAAAACGGTAATTGGAGGGGTTATCGCACCAAGCCTAACTCTCATCAGCTCGATTATTCTAATTTTTGGCGTTGTGAACGTTCTCTTTGCAATTAACATGACTATAGCGTTAATTACGTTCATCAGTTTTAGCCTGATTTATTGGTTGGTTATTCGTTACACCAAAACCCATCTTCAAGGCAACAGTAAGATTATTGCAGATCAATCCACTCAGATGATTAAATCACTTCAAGAGGGACTGGGTGGAATTCGTGATGTGCTCATTGATGGCAGTCAGAAATTCTACTGTAAACTTTATCGTAATGCTGATTTACCACTGCGTCGCGCTTCCGGAGACAATCTGTTTATCGCTGGAAGTCCTAGATATGCAATGGAAGCAATTGGAATGATACTTATCTCAGGAATTGCTTATGTGATAACACAACAAGAAGATGGGATGGTTACGGCAATTCCAGTGTTAGGTGCATTGGCACTTGGTGCTCAAAGATTACTCCCAGCATTGCAACAGGCTTATAATTCTTATAGTCAAATCAAAGGCTCAGAATCATCATTTGAAGATGTATTAAATTTACTCGATCAGCCACTGCCAGAATATGCAGATCAACCTCTACCAAAGCCAATTTCTTTTACAAAAGAGATTAAAATAAATAATCTTAATTTCCGCTATTCAGAAAATTCACCTTGGATATTGAAAAATATTAACATCTCTATAAAAAAAGGTAGTCGTATTGGCTTTATGGGGGTAACTGGAAGAGGTAAAAGTACCCTGCTTGATATTATTATGGGGTTACTTCCGGCAACTGAGGGTGGTTTGATTATTGATAATCAGACAATCAACACTCAAAATCGTAGGGCGTGGCAGGCTCATATCGCACATGTGCCTCAACATATCTATCTATCAGATAGTACTATTGAAGAGAATATTGCTTTCGGCATTGCAAAAGAGTTAATCGATCATCAGCGAGTAAAAAAAGCAGCACAGCAAGCACAAATTGCGCAGCTTATTGAACAGTGGAAAGATGGCTATCAAACTTTCGTGGGTGAAAGAGGTATTCGACTCTCAGGTGGTCAAAGGCAAAGAATAGGTATCGCAAGAGCACTTTATAAGCAAGCTGATGTATTAATATTTGATGAAGCAACTAGTTCATTGGATAATTTAACTGAACAGGCGGTAATGGATGCAATTGAAGATATAGGTGAAGAAGTAACGATACTTATCATTGCGCATAGGCTAACAACTTTAAAAGGTTGCGATAAAATAATTAAATTAGATAAAGACTATGTTGTTCGTATAGGGAGTTACAAAGAGGTGATTAATGAGTGAAGATTGTAAAATAGAACAGCTGTTTAATCATTCTATTGAGACCAAACAAGCTTGTATAGGGCGAGGGTTTCAACAGCTTTACAAGATGTCTGAGTACATAACTCAGTCAATTCAAAATGGTGGGAAAATAATGCTCTGTGGTAATGGAGGCTCAGCAGCCGACGCACAACATCTTGCCGCAGAAATGTTAGTGCGTCTTAGGCCAATGAACAATAGAGAAGGTGTTGCTGCAATTACATTAGCTCAAGATACATCCACCATTACCGCCTGTGGCAATGATTTTGGATATGAGAAACTTTACGAGCGTACGCTAACTTCTCTTGGAAAAGAGGGTGACTGTCTGATTGGGATTACCACATCAGGAAATTCAGAAAATATAATACTCGCAATGAAAGCGGCAAAAAAAATGAATATCAAAGCATTTGGATTTCTTGGATGCGGAGGTGGTGAAGTGCTTAAATATTGTGATGAGGCATTTATCGTCCCAAGTGATGATACAGGCAGAATTCAAGAGGCGCATATTACCGCAGGACATGCTTTAATGGAATGTATTGAAGATCAACTAATTGAATTAAATTATCTACATTTACAAGAATAATTATGATTTTAGATGAAATTGATGCGTTTGTATTCGATTTTGATGGGGTTTTAACCAACAACCTTGTTCAAATAGATGAAAATGGTAAAGAAAGTATCAGTTGTAGCCGTGCAGATGGTCTGGCATTTGATGTGTTGAGAAAACTAAATAAGCCAGCCTATATTCTCTCAACAGAGAAAAATCTTGTTGTGAAAGCGCGAGCAAAAAAATTAAATATTCCAGCAATACAAGGCGTGGTTGACAAGGTGGAAACCATTAAAAAGTTAGCTGCTGACAACAACTACAGTTTAAAAAATATTTTATATGTGGGAAATGATCTAAATGATTATCTAGTTATACAGTTGTGCGGTTATAGTGTATGTCCAGCAGACAGTCATCCAAAGATTAAAGGTGTTTCAAGTATAATTCTGAGTACCAATGGTGGAGATGGAATTGTTAGAGAGCTATTAGAGGAAGTTTTTAATTTAGATTTTATTAAAATTTTATACCAATCCAAATAAAAGGAAAATTATGTCAATAATTATTATTGCAGAAATAGGGATAAACCATAATGGTGATATGGATATTTGTAAGAAACTGATAAATGTTGCAAAAGATGCCGGAGCAGATTGCGTTAAGTTTCAAAAACGGGATATTAATCAGGTTTACACTCAGGAGTTTTTAGATTCACCTAGAGAGAGTCAATGGGGTACAACTCAAAGAGAGCAAAAATTAGGTTTGGAATTTAATGCAGACGAATATCAAGAAATTGAGGATTATTGCAAAGAGAAGGGGCTTGAATGGTTTGCGAGCGCTTGGGATATTAATTCACAAAAATTCTTACGTCAATTTAACTCTAAATACAATAAAGTTGCCTCAGCAATGATAGTGTATACAGATTTATTAAAAGAGATTGCTAGCGAAGGTAAGCATACTTTTATTTCAACGGGTATGACAACTTATGATGATATTCAAACTGCAGTAGATATTTTTAGAAAGGCTGATTGTCCATTTGAGCTAATGCACACCGTATCAACCTACCCAATGAAAGATGAAGATGCTAATCTTAATATGATCAAAACCCTAAGAGAGAAGTTCAAATGTGATGTAGGTTACAGTGGGCATGAAGTAGGTTTGGCAGTCTCTTATGCAGCAACAGCATTTAATATCACCTCTTTAGAAAGACATATTACTTTAGATCGATCGATGTATGGCTCAGATCAATCAGCATCAGTAGAGCCATCAGGCTATAGACAACTGGTTGGTGCGGTTAGAAAAATTGAATTGGCACTGGGTGATGGCATCAAAAAAACAATTGAAGCAGAGACGCCTATCGCTAATAATCTTCGCCAGCATCTTGATTGGAAGTAAAGCAACATGAAAAAAAATAGGTGTAATGCAAGGACGATTAGTTCCTAAGTATCAAGGTGGCAATGTTTGGTGGAATACTTGGTAAATTATATCCACTATCCACTAGAAGGTATGGTTGGCCAAATGATTTACCAAATTCTGGATACTTTTGGACTGATTCATTAAAGTGTAACGACTGGAAGAATATCTTGAATTATGTCCTTAATACAGACAAAGAAGAGTGGAATAAAAATTGTCAACCATACATAGAAAAGGCCATGATATATGATTATGGCAATACAAAACTAATATCCCTTTTAAAAAAACTAGATACCCCGTTGAATGAGAAATATTTGTATACCCCCAAAACCTTTGACGACTTTTGACAACTTTTTAAAACTCTTTAATTTAACCTTATAAACCATATCCATAGATATTCATTATCAAAGCAACTTCATTGGTTATTAAAGGCTTACTTGATGGTCAACAAAGCTGGAGTTTTTAGAAAGATGGCAAGTTTAATAAAAAATACAAAAACCAAGTAGCAATATTTGGGAATATCGATAAAATTATAATAGGAATTTCAAAATGAAAAATATAGCTATAATTCTTGCTCGTTCAGGTAGTAAGCGCATCGAAGATAAAAATATTAAACTTGTCGCAGGACAGCCATTATTATTCTACCCGATAGATTGTGCTAAACAAGTGCCATTGATTGATAAAATTGTATTATCTACCGACAGTGAGCAATATAAAAAAATAGTCGAAAATTACGGTATTCAGGTTATTATGAGACCTAAGAATATAGCCGGCGACAATAGTAAGTCAGAAGCAGCCTTATTGCATAGTTTAGAGGTGCTTGAAGCACAAGGAGAAAAGTTTGATAATGTGATAATGATGCAACCAACTAATCCTATTGTCGATCCAAAAGATATTACTACTGGCCTAGAATTAATGGCGAATGAAGGTAGTTCTAGTATTGTCACTTATACCAATTTTAAAGGGTTTTTTATTAATGATGATGACTTGTTGGCGCGACCAATGAGTCAAGCAAAAGATGCTAGGAGGCTAGAGTCAGGTGCTTTCTGGATTACAAATGTAGTGGAATTAAAGAAAAATAATAATCGTATTTGTAAACCTGTGAGCTATCTAAAAATAAATGATTTGTCAGCCATTGATATTGATACACAATATGAATTAGAAATTGCAGAACTTTTTTTAGAGAAGAGGAAGCGTATTAAGTTGGAATCTTACTATAAAAAACGCCCCTACCTTGGTGATTACAAAGACTATTATGGCGATCAACCAGATCCAGATGGCGTAATTCGAAATATTACTTCTCAGAATGAGGTGTCACATAGAGGTAATCTTGCTAAAGATGAGATAGCATATATTAATCAATTGTCCAAGCTTAAGGATAAGCAAAAAATTCTTGACTTGGGTTGCGGTACAGGAGGGATGTCTAGTTGTTTTGATAATGGTTATGAAAAATATGGGCTTGAAATTGATGAATCTGTAACAGATTTAACTAGACAGGCATATGATATTGATAAGCTACATATTGGTATTTTAGATAAGCAAACATTTAAAGATAGTTTTTTTGATGTGATCTTCTGTTTCCATGTGATAGAGCATGTGCCTGATCCAGTTGAGTTTGTAAAAAATATCCATAGAATTCTAAAGACACATGGTAAATTAGTAATTAGCACTCCGAATTTTGATTCTGCATTGGCGCAACGTTTTGGCGACAACTTCCGGATGTTGCATGATGAAAGTCACTGTAGTTTATTTGGTGAGCAGGGTTTAAAAGATTTATTGATTGATTTTGGTTTTCAGGTTGATTGCATAGATAATCCATTTTTTGATACTGAGTATTTTACTATGGATAATCTTGAACGCTTGTTTGATACTAGTAAAGTGTCTCCGCCTTTTTACGGCAATATTATGTCTATTTATGCAACTAAAAAATAGGATGAATCCGCTATGATAGATGGGCTTATTATTAATAATTCAAATTAATGTTGTATGCTTTGGCAGTTCTGATGAGGATCGTTCAGCATGATAGGTGATAATAATATATCAAAGGTGGCTAATGACTGGCTAAAAAAAATAAATAAAATAATTAGTTTTGTTCGTTATTCTAAATTTTATTTTTCATTCCCAAAAAAAACTACAGTGCTTATATACAGAAAACAAACTAGTAGTGATATTGTTGATTTTTTTGATGATGAGCATACTGAATTTTTGAAAACAGTGACTGAAGGGGTTAATCTAATAGTGCTGCTTATGTCTTTGATAAAACGCAGTGGGTATTATAATGAGTATGTTCAAATTGTTAATCCTCAACTATTAATAACACATGCTGATAATGATTTTAAATTTATGGAGATATTACTCCCACCTAATTGTATCAAAATAACGATACAAAATGGTTGTCGAACGGCATTTGGAGATATATTTTTTGAATTGCATAATAATAAGGTAGAAACAAAGAAGTTGTATGTTGATTACGCATGCATGTTTGGAGAGGGGGTTTCAAAAGAGCTAGCTAAGTATGTTAAAGGAGAGTCTTTAATAATAGGATCATTAAGAAACAATAAGGTCGAGGTTTGCAATAAAAATAAAAAAAAAGAAGTGTTGTATATATCAACTTTTCGTATGGGATATCTTACTCCTGATGCCAAGCTTTCACCAAATGTAACATGGTTGGAGTATAACAATAATCGCGAAAGACTTGTTAACTGGTTAAATGAATTTTGCAAAAAAGAAAATATAAAATTAAATATATTGGGAACATCAAAATTGCACTCTACTTCTGAGCATAATTATTATAAAAAACTATTGCCGTGTAGTTCATTTATATTTCACAAGAAGACCCTAGATAGAGATACATACGGTTTTACTGATAAATTTGAAGCTATTGTTTCAGTTGATTCCACATTAGGTTACGAAGTACTTTCTAGAGGTGGCAAGGTGGCAATGTTTGGTGGAATACTTGGTAAATTATATCCACTATCCACTAGAAGGTATGGTTGGCCAAATGATTTACCAAATTCTGGATACTTTTGGACTGATTCATTAAAGTGTAACGACTGGAAGAATATCTTGAATTATGTCCTTAATACAGACAAAGAAGAGTGGAATAAAAATTGTCAACCATACATAGAAAAGGCCATGATATATGATTATGGCAATACAAAACTAATATCCCTTTTAAAAAAACTAGATACCCCGTTGAATGAGAAATATTTGGATGACTCTCAAAACCTTTGACAGTTTTTTAAAACTCTTGTATTTAACCTTGAGGCATTTGACGAGTCTCTTATCTACGGTGAGAAGAGTGTAGATCAGTAGCTACCTGAGGCTATTTAAATAATGGAGATTCTATCTTTAGTAAGCTTTAGAAACAGGAGGATTGTAAAAGTTGATAATTCAAAAAAAATTAAATAAAAAAAAGTGGCCATGCCGACTCTGCAGAAAAAAGTTGTAATCGTCGGTGGTGGCACTGCAGGATTGGTAATCGCTAACAAGCTTCAAAGTAATTTTGATGTTGTTGTAGTTGAAAAGAGTAAATATAAAAAATATCCAATTTGGTATAGAATTCCTTTGCTTATTGGACTGTTATTTAAGAGTGAAAAAACTAAATACATTTCAAAACGAGAGCATATCTTATCAAATGGAAGGAGAATTCCATTTTTTGATTCAAACTTACTTGGTGGAGCTTCTGTTATGAATGGTTGCGTCCATGTACTAGGAAACAAGATGCAATGGAATGCTATATTGCAAAAATTCGACTCTAGCTACAATGATTTGTTGAAAAGTTATGATGATTTGTATTCATTACAAAGCGATAAATATAAAATTAATTTATCTACAGCTTGTCAAAATGATGTAGATGAGGCGCTTATTAAAACATTGAGTGAGCAGGGAGTTCCATATGGTGACATGAATTTTTCCGATAAAGAGTCTTGTGGTCCAATCTTTAATACTATTAAGAGATATTTTAGAACATCAGTTTTGACGCTTATTAAAGAGAAAAAATTTAAACAGTGCATCAATGAAAATGTTGAAAGTCTATTGATTAATAATGATCAAGAAGTAATAGGAGTAAAGACCTCGCTAAGAGATATTTATTCAGATTGTGTTATATTATCTGGTGGAGTGGTTGGTACGTGTGACTTTCTATTGAGAGAAAAATATAAGGCTACTAATGAATCAAATGGATTTTTGACAAATCTTGATATTGGAGAAGGTGTAAAGGATCATACAAATCTAAGGTTGAATGTTTTAACTAACAATAACATTGGCTCATTGAATGAAATTTCAAATAGCTTATTTAAGAAAACAGCGCTTATATTTAAACACTTCTCTGGTCAACCAACCTTAATGAGAGGCACAGGTGCAACTACTGCAGCACATTTGGATTTGGACAAAGATGGAGTGGTAGATACCAGAATTCAAATAGTAAAATTTTATGAAACTGGCAGAGCTGGCAGTGATGGCAAGTTGTTTAGCACTAGCGAACCAGGCTTTTCTATTTCAATTACACCGATTAACCCAGAGTCTAAAGGATCGATTAAGTTGGATGGCAGCAATGCTAATGTAGATCCTATGTATTTGTCATCGGAAAAGGATGTTGCATTGTTAAAATTAGCCTTAACATTTTGTTTAAAGCTGCTAGATTCTGACCCTTTAAGTGGTAATATTTTGAAAATAGAGGGTGAAGATGAGATAATTAATAATCCAGAAAGCTATATTGCTAATAATGTATTTAGTGGCTACCATCTAATTGGTGGAACTCAGAATGCGATAAATTCTGATTTCTCAGTTAAGAATACCAAAGGGTTGTATGTGTGTGATGCAAGCATATTTGATCAATATGCATCAAGCAACATACATTCTTCAGTTGTTTTGATTGCAGATATTTTTGCAAAGAAGTTTTTAAGTAGTAAATTTTAAAGGAGTTGGTTGTTATGGCTGGATATCATAAGTATGTTTTTGATGCAGACAAACGAGAGTTTATTGGTTCTTTTGAGGAAATGTATCAAAACGAGCAAATTGATAATTTTGATTCTTGGCATCAAGAGGACTCTAGGCAACTTCAAAGAAAAATCGCACTATCTATCTTGGAGGAATACAACTTTCAATCAATAGTAGATGTTGGCTCAGGAAAGGGCGCATTAACACATTTGTTAAAAAAGAGGAATAACCAAGTTATAGGGCTTGATGTGTCCCCTACTGTAGTTGAACAGGCAAAAGCAAGATTTCCAGATATTCAATTCAGCTCAATTGATGTAAATAATTCAGATAAATTTGAGTTATTTTTGAAAGATTTTTTAAAATCGCATTTAGGGGGAGTTAGTTTAATTTTCACTGCAGAATGCCTTTCCTATCTGTCTAATTGGAAAGACTTTATTCAGGTTGCGTCAAGGAATGTAGATTATTTAATGGTGAGTCTTTTTATACCAAAAGATCCAATTGGATTTGTTAAGACTGCAAAAGAGTTAGAATTGGAAATTTGCAAGCACTATGAAATAATAGAAAGTGCGCATTTAACCAAGTCAGGATTTATTATAATTTTTGGGAGGAGTCATGCAATATAAAATTCCATTTAGTGGGCGTGCTCATGAATATACACAAGATGAAGTTGACAGTGTTATTATAGCAATGCAGTCGGCTGTTCCACTTACTCAGGGGAAGCATCAACAAGAATTTCAAGAAAAGTTCTGCCAATATATAAGTGCAGATCATGTATTTGCGTTAAACAATGCAACTGCAGGCCTTGAATTGGCTGCACAGCTTTGCCAATTTAAAGAAGGTGATGAAGTCATTATTCCAGGGCACACTTATACATCATCGGCTTACCCTTTTCTTAAAAAAGGCGCAAAGATTGCATGGGCTGATATTGATATAGAGACGAGAGTAGTTACAGCAGAAACCATTGAAAAATGCATTACAGAAAAAACAAAAGTAATTCTTGTAGTGCATTTATATGGGTATGGCGCAGATATGCCGGCAATTATGCAATTAGCTCAAGAAAAAGGGTTGATGGTGATAGAGGATGCTGCACAAGCGCTAGGTGTTGAGGTTGATGGTAAGATGGTAGGTACATTTGGTGACTTTGGTATTTTTTCTTTTCATTCACACAAAAATATGACAACCCTGGGTGAGGGTGGAATGTTAGCTGTTAAAAATGATCATATTGCAGGGATTTTACCAATGTTGCGTCACAATGGGCATTGTGAATTTGATTACAATAGAGAGTCATATTGGAAACCCGCAATGGGTAATGTAGATATGCCAGAGTTGAATGGTGAATTCTTGTGGCCTAATAATTATTGCCTAGGTGAGATAGAATGTGCACTTGGAGTCAAATTGCTCGACCGAGTAGATCAACTAAATCAAGAAAAAAGGCAGAGAGCTATTGGATTTATAGATGCATTATCTAACTTTCCTGAGCTGAAGTTTCATTGTGAAGATAGTAAGCGACACAATTATCATCTGCTCGCTGCCCAAATGGATAATGGGAAGCGAGATGAGTTTATGAAGAAAATGTCAGAAGAGGAGGGTGTTCAGTGTGTTGTTCAGTACTATCCTTTATACCGGTATGATTTATATAAAAAAATGGGGCAAGGTGATGCTAATTGCACAAATACAGATTATTTCTTTGACAACATGATATCTTTTCCGTTTAACCACATGATGAGCGACCAGGAGTTCGAATATATGATTGAAGCAACTAAAAGATGTTTAACTTAAATGAGTGAAGGGCACAATCTAAAAGTTACAGTAATTGTCGCCGTATACAACCAAGAGCGTTTTATCGGTCGTTGTCTGCGTTCATTGTTGCATCAAACAATGCCTCATGATGAATACGAGATCATCGTTATCAATGATGGAAGTACAGATCGTACCAATTATGCATTAGAGTTGTTCTGTGATCCTTTCGATTCAGTCATTCAAGTGATTAACTGCAAAACTAATGGTGGCTTACCAGCTGCAATCAATCAAGGCCTTTATGCTGCAAATTCACCATTTGTAGTGCGGGTTGACTCTGATGATTTTGTTAATGTTAATTTTTTAAATTTTCTTACCTTCTTTTTAGAGGCTAATAATAATGCCGATGCCGTTGCCTGTGACTACCTTTTACTTAATGACGAAGAGAGGGTAATCAAGCGATGCAATTGCCTTGAAGAGCCAATTGCTTGTGGCATTATGTTCAGAAAAGAACAGCTCTTTGAAATCGGACTTTATGATGAATCTTTTAAGCTACATGAGGAACGCGATCTAAGAGTTCGTTTTGAAAAGAAATACCATATTCATCAACTTAAGCTTCCCCTCTATCGATATCGACGCCATGACAATAACATGACTAATGATAAGGTAGAAATGGATAAATATTATGATAACTTGCTTGCTAAACATGGCAAAAATACCACTAAATAATATTTGATATGCTGAAATCAGGACCAGTAGTAGCTATTATACAAGCAAGAATGGGAGCAGCAAGGTTGCCGAATAAAATGATGCTCCACCTTCATGGATATCCAATCTGTGAATGGGTGTTCAGAAGGGTCAGTTCAGCAAAACATATTGATAAAGTAGTCTTTGCACTCCCAGATACATCTCAAGATGATTTATTAGAAAAGTTTTTAAATTCGATAGGGGCAAATACTATTCGTGGTAGTGAGACAGATTTAATATCACGCTTTGTAAAAGCATCACAAAAAACTTCCGCTGACTATATTGTGAGAATATGTGCAGATAATCCACTAATTTGCGCCAGTGAAATTGACAGATTGGTTGAATTTTATAATGATGAAGTGTGTGATTATGCCTATAATCATATTCCTAAAAACAATCATTATCCAGATGGATTAGGTGCTGAAATATGCGCTATAAAAATACTTAAAGAGATAAATGAAAAAGCCACAAAAATAGAACATCGAGAACATCTATTTAATTATATTTGGGATAATCATACGGACTACATAATTAAGACATTTGAACCGCCAAAAGAACTTGCTTACTCAGAACTGAAATTAGATGTTGATAGTATAAATGATTATAAAAAATTATTGGAAAAACAATATAGGATAGATATGAGCGCCCAGCAAGTTGTTAATTTAGCGCTGGAAAAATGAGTGTCATGAGTAAGAATATTATTTGGCATAATGCAACGATAACACATAAGTGCAGATATAGCAGTAATGGTCATAAATCAGTAGATTTATGGTTCACATGTTAATCAGGTTTTTGGAAATCAATATTAACTAACGCAGCAGAAGAATGAAAATTTTAGATCTAGTCACTAACCCAGTTACAAATAATAACTTAATTAAGCCTCCATACATCATTGCTGAAGCTGGTGTAAATCATGAAGGTGATATGGATATTGCTAGACGTCTAATTAATGAAGCTGCAGAGGGTGGCGCTCACGCAATTAAATTTCAAACCTATAAAGCCAGCACAATTGCATCCAAAAATTCGCCAGCCTATTGGGATATAACTAAAGAGCCGACTGATAGCCAATATAAGCTTTTTCAAAAATACGATAAGTTTTGGAAAAGTGAATATGAGCAGCTAAAGAGTTACTGTGATAATGCAGAGATTGAATTTTTAAGCACACCTTTTGACATTGAATCAGCTATATTCCTTAATGATCTAATGGATGTTTTTAAAATATCTTCATCTGATATCACTAATAAACCATTTATTGAGTACTTGTGTAAATTTAACAAGCCCATAATTCTCTCTACTGGGGCTTCTTATTTGCATGAGATACAAGAGGCGGTTGAGTGGATTGATAATAAAAACAACCCTGTTGCACTTCTGCATTGTATTCTTAACTATCCCACGCTAGACGAGAATGCAAATTTAGGAATGATTAAAGATTTACAAAAGAAGTTTCCAGATAAAATAATTGGCTATTCAGACCATACTCTTCCAAATGATATGAAAGTATTAGAGATGGCAACACTGCTTGGTGCTGTAATTATCGAAAAACACTTTACCCATGATAAAACTTTACCAGGTAACGATCACTATCATGCAATGGATAAAGATGATTTAAAACAGTTTTATAGCAATATAGAAGCTACTTTCAAGATTCTTGGGGAGCAATACAAGCATCCATTAGTCACTGAGGGACCAGCTGTAAAGAACGCAAGAAGAAGTTTAGTTGCACAAAAGAATATTCCCAAAGGAAAAATAATTGAAGAAAGTGATTTAACATTTAAAAGGCCAGCCGATGGAGTGAGCCCTAGATTTGTAGATGAGATAATTGGAAAAAAAGCTATTGCAAATATAGAAGAAGACACAATTTTAAAATGGAACATGTTTGATGATTAATCTTGAAAAAGAGATAGATATTTATCTAAAAAGATTATTTCCCATTACTAGAAGTATTACCGGTAATGGAAATAGAGAAACATTGAAAATATTACAAGAGTTAATCCCTTTAGATATTTTAGAATATCCAACTGGTCAAAAGGTATATGATTGGACTATTCCAAAAGAGTGGAATATCAAAGATGCATGGATCAAAAATAGTAAAGGCAAAAAAATAATAGATTTTAAGAGTTTAAACCTTCATGTTGTAGGCTATTCAATACCCATAAATAAGAAGATAAAATTTGATGAATTAAAAAATAATCTACACTATTTAGAGAATTCTCCAGATGCCGTCCCCTATCGTACAAGCTATTATAATCAATCATGGGGGTTTTGCTTAAGTCACAATCAGTACCAAAAATTATTCAATGATGATGAAGAGTATGAAGTATATATAGATAGTGAGCTTTCAGATGGCGGTATGTCATTGGGAGAGTTGACTATAAAAGGAAAATCTAAAAAAGAATACTTATTATCTTGTTATATATGTCACCCATCTATGGCAAACGACAGTTTAAGTGGTGTAATCACAACAGCATTTATAGCTAAAGAATTATTAAAAATACAAGATACATTAGAGTGGAGTTATAGAATAGTTTTTGTGCCAGAGACAATAGGTGCTATAGCATATTGTGCAAACAATGACAAAGCTATGAAAAAGATAAAAAATGGACTGGTTATTACCACATGTGGCGGTTTGGGTGATTTTGGATACAAACAATCGTGGCAACAAGATAACTTTATAAATGGCATGATAGAGGACGTGTTTAAACAAAATAATGTTGAATTTATTACCTATCCTTTTGACATGCATGGAAGTGATGAAAGACAGTACTCTTCACAAGGTTTTAAAATAAACTGTGCCACTATCTCAAAGGATAGATACTATGAGTATGATTATTACCATACATCTTTAGATAATTTAGATTTTGTAAAATCTGAAAATTTAAATAAAACTTTAAATTTATATTTGAAATTAATTGCAAAAATGGATAAAAATATAGTTTATAAAAATATTCAACCACATTGTGAAGTAATGCTAAGTAAATATGACCTATATCCTAGAATAGGTGGTGCGATATTACCAGGTATTGGTATTTCAGCCTTAGACATAATACTTTGGGTTTTATATTATTGTGATGGCAGTATTAATTTGTATGAAATTAGTAAAAAGCTGAAAATAGATATTGGCCTAGTTTATAAAGAGGCTAAACAACTTGAAAATAAAAAAATATTAAAGAGAATAAATGAGTGGTAAGTATAAAATTGAACTGATATAAGAAGAAGACTTCTTAGAGTGTTCAATATAAGAAATTTTAAAAAAAATTGTCTGAGATTGGGTCTCACCTTAGTTTTTGGGTGATAAAAAGTTTAAAACAAAAGGATTGTTAAGGGTATGAAAAAAGAAGCATTTGAGTTTTTTAATAGTAAAAAAGAAGTTGAGCACTATAATGACATATATGGAGATATGGATTTTTCGAATACCTATCCAGCAAATTCAAAAAGATTAGATATTTTTCTATCAATAATTAATGAAATTAATCCAAAAAAAATAATTGATGCCGGTTGTGGTAATGGCATGCCAATTGTTTCTATGTTAAAAAAAGGATACCTGGTTGAGGGTTATGATAAATCTGAAAATATGCTTATTCAAGCAAAGAAAAATATTGTAAAAAACGGCTTTAATGCAGATATTGTTGATGTTGGTAATTTTGAGAATCCAATACATCTAGAGAATGATTCTGTTGATTGTATTACTGGAATGGGGGTGTTTTATTATTCAAAAAATATGGAGGCCGCATTAATTAAACAAGTGAGTAAATTAACATCTGGAGGGTCGATGATTTTTTCATTAAGAAATAAGCTATTTGACTTAGCAACAGTTAATGAATATACCTCAAGATTCTTGTATGAATTATATGATATAAAAAATAAAGATAAAAACATAATGTCTAAGTTTGATAAGTTAGCAGGGTTTTATGACAAACCTAGAGACAATGTAATCAAAACAATTGATAACTCCAATGTGTACTCTAGTGTCCATAATCCACTTAACATAGATAATCTTTTAAAAAGGGTTGGTTTAAAAAAGAAGAGTATCTATTTCTATCACTATCATGCTCTCCCACCAATATTTGAGAGCTATGATCCTGTATCTTTTCGCGAACTATCGTGGAGTTTAGAAGATCCGAATGATTGGAGGGGTCACTTCTTAGCATCTAATTTTATTGTGCATGCAATTAAGACACCCTAATCCATATGATAACTACACCTCGAATGAGAAAAAGCAGGAGCTATCTTCTCATATGCATCAACCCTTTAAGTCATGACGCATTGAATATGGTTACTAGCTCGAGAAAATTTCTGTAATTCGGAGTTGAATCTGATAATGATAGCAAAATGTGAAGTATGAAATACCTATTTCATTTGAATACATTCAATGATATTGATCATATTGCTCCAGTAATATGGAAAATTTTAGAGAATGGTGGATATGTAGATGTTATATTTTTATCAGAATTTGATTTTAAAAGCGATTATAGAATTATATTTTTATTGGAATATGATAGATTTAATGTATGCAAGGCAGGTAAATATCAACAATTAAGAAATAAAATTCTTTTCAATCACAAACTACGGAAGTTGGCATTAAAGATATCACCTTTTAGAGTTATTTTGGAGTTTGTATCAATCCATATATGGAAGAATGTGTATCTGAAAAATGGCAATATACTATCTGTTATTTATGAGTGGGGATCTCCTTATCGCCTAAACCACTATGACGCTATTATGTTGGGTATCCCAGCCATTGTATTGCCACATGGATTTAATATTTTTATAAACTATGATGTAAATGAACATGTATCTCAAATAAAGAAAAATACTGGCAATTGGCCAGATTTTTCTGAACGCAATGTATTTGATGCGTTTATTGTGCAGACTGAAAGACATAGAATTTTTCTTACTGTATGTAAGCAAGATGAAGACAAAGTAGAGGCATGGGGCAGCGCTAGATTTTATCCAGAGTGGTCAAGCATAAATCTTAGATTATGTGGAGCGATGACTAGAGATATTCAAAGTGATATTAATAAGGTAGTGTTTTTTCTCCCGCATTGGTCATATAATGTAAAAATTCAAGAAGTAATAAGTTTGTTAGAAAAGATAAAATCGCTAGACCACCTGTATTTGTTTGTCAAGGGACATACTCGTGGTACTGGGTCAATGAGTCAAGATAATATGAGAAAAATTGGTGGATATGAAAATGTAGAGCTTAATGTACTAGAGCATTCTCCTCAATTAATTGACTTTTGCGATATTGTGATTAATTTCGGATCAAGTATTGCGATTGATGCTGTCAATATAGGTGTGCCAATAATACACACTCCATATTTACATACTAATACAACTATTTTTGATAACAGTCTTGTTAATTATGTTGCTTGTAATGATGAAGAGGTTATTGCGCTGATAGAGAAAGGAAGGCAAGGATTGTTAAAATTACCAACGAAAAAAGATAGAGAGAGATTTTTTCACGACGAGGTTTATTGTGGAAAAAATAAATTTAATGTGTTAGATCAATATTTTTTTAATATTGAACACATTATAAAACCCTAACAATTTAAGACAACAAGTTAAGATTTCTTATTTTGAAGGAGTTGAACTTAGCCCAACAATAATCAGTATAGAATTATGATAAAAAATCCAAAAAAGGATATGTAATGATTTTTAAAAAGTTAGTGAATCATATTGCTGATAAGGAGCCTACAATTCTTGATAGGCCAAACTGCAATACATATAACTATATATTCCGCAGAAAATAATACGATGCTATTAATTACAACAGCATTAGAGAGTGCATGGAGAGAGGGACGGTCCGTTTGTTTTTTGGGCGAATGGTGCTTTGTTTATTCTAGGCGTGAAATTATAAAAAAATACCCATATGAATTGTTAAATTACCATTGGGATGATAAAAAAAAAGCACATTCTGATTTTAAATATCTTGACATACTTAATAAGCAGTTACTACAAGAGTTGACGGTTGTTTTAAATATTCTTCATGGTAAAAAATATTCTGAAAAAACTTGGAATACATTGATTGGATACTGGTTAACTCAATTTACTGCAGTGGTATTTGATCGATGGAGCATGATTGATTGCGCCGTAAAAAAATATGATAATTTAGAAACGGTTATTTTAGATATTAAGCCTGATAGTTGTGTGCCAAACAATTCTTCAGAAGCTGGACAATTCTTTATTAATGATAGGTGGAATCACTATATATATGGATTATTAATTAAAAAATGGACTAATATAAAAATAATAAAACAGGAGGATTTGCACTTTAAGATAATAAAAAAGACTAAATATTATGATGTTGTGTTGTTGAAATTAAAGAAGCAAATTAAAGTTACAATAAACTGGTTGCAAAACTTGTATCCATGCTCTTCTACTTATGTCTTTGCAGGAGAGTATTTGAGTATTTTTGACAAAATAAAGCTTGCATTGTCTTTGGGGAGCGGTGTCAAGTATAAATTGTTTCTTGATTCTAAAAAAATAGATTTAGATGTAAATTTTAGAAAATGGAATGTGGTTAATGATACTTGTAATAATCAGTTTGAAACTATAGTAAGGTCATTGCTGCCTGAGTTTATGCCTAGAACGTTTTTGGAAGGTTTTCAAGTGTGTAACAATGAAAATACTGTTAAGTCTAGCAATCAAAAAGAGAAAGTGATCTTCACCACAAATTACCATTTTAACAACGATGCATTTAAACGCTCTTGTATGGAAAAGATAGAAAATGGAGTGAGACTGGTTATTGGTCAACATGGTGGAGGTCCTTTTCATAAATACAACGGCGGGACTGCTTTTGAATTGGCAATAGCAGATCTATATCTTTCTTCAGGTAATGAAAACTGTGGAAAAAATGGTAAAATTACAGATGTAGGGCAATTATTTAACAGATTAAAATACAATAAGTATACTAAAAAAGGTTGTGGATTACTTGTAACTGTTGCAATGCCTAGATATAGTTTTGACTTGAGATCTATGGCTATTGCAGGACAAATGATAGGATATTTTGAAGATCAATTTGCTTTTTACGAAGCATTGACTAATGAAATAAAAGAACAATTCAATATAAGACTTTACAGTGAGGATTATGACTGGAGTCAAAAGCAACGTTGGATAGACCGTTTTCCTTTAGCGAGGTTTGACTCCAATAAAAAAATAGATAAAAGTATTTGGCACTCTAGACTGGTGGTAGCTACTTATGCTGCAACTACTTATAACCAAGCCTTAGCAAGCAATATACCCACAATAATATACTGGAATACGGAACACTGGGAGCTTAGTGTAGAGTCAGATCCTTTTTTTGAGGAGTTGAAAAGGGTGGGAATATTTCATGCAACGCCACAATCTGCTGCTCAGCAGGTGGTGAACATATGGGATGATATTGATAAATGGTGGTATAGTTCAGATTTGCAAAGTGTTAGAGAAAAGTATTGCCGTGCTTTTGCATATAAACCAAAAGACTTAGTTAAAAAAATAAAGAAAGCTCTCGTAGAGGAGGTGAATATATATGACCAGGAAAAAAATAAAAAATGCCTAAAATCCTAATAACCACAATTCCATTTTCCGATAAAAATCGCCTACCGCTTGAGCTACTAGAACAAGCCAATATTAACTATCTGATTAACCCACTCAACAAAAAGCTCACCGAAGACGAACTGTCAGAGATAGTGGCTGATTTTGATGTAATTATTGCGGGCACTGAGCCAATTACAAAAAAAGTGATGGACGCTGCAACTAATCTAAAAATGATCTCACGAGTAGGAATTGGCCTAGATAGTGTTGATTTATTAGAGGCAGAAAAACGGGGGGTTATTGTTTCTTATACTCCAGATGCTCCAGCACCTGCAGTGGCAGAGTTGACATTAGGGTTAATGATAACACTACTCCGCTCTGTACAACTCTCTAATATGGAAATGCATAATGGAAAATGGCATCGTTTTTTTGGGAGAAGACTTTCAGAGATAACTGTTGGTATTATTGGAGTTGGGCGAATTGGAAAAGGAGTGATAGAGCATTTAAAAAGCTTTGGTTCAATAAGTATTCTATTGAATGACACAGGCTCGTATAAACAAGATTGGCATAATATCGAAAAAGATTGCAATATTGAATGGGTGGATAAAGATACTATCTATCAAAAGGCAGATATCGTTACCATTCACACACCACTAACCGCACAAACTAAAAATATGGTTAAAAAAGAACAGCTTATGAAAATGAAAGAGGATGCAATCATTATTAACACTGCACGAGGTGGAATTATTAATGAAGATGATTTATACGAGGTCATGCAGGCAGGACATCTAAGTGGTGCGGCTATTGATGTGTTTGATTTTGAACCATATGCTGGAAAATTACGTGAAATAGAACGCTGTATTCTCACGTCACATATGGGATCTATGTCGATTGATTGCCGTGCCCGCATGGAAATTGAAGCTACTGAAGAGGCGGTGCGCTTCTTAACCAATCAGCCTCTTAAGGGTGTTGCTCCAGAAGAGGAATATGCTGTTCAGAGAGATGGGTTATGATCAAAAAAGCTGTAGTTGTTGGGGGTGGTGGATTTATTGGTTCACATGTTGCAGATCATTTAAGTGATGCCGGGTATCAAGTTACTATTTATGACTTAACGCCATCACTATGGCTACGAAAAGATCAACAGATGGTTATTGGTAATGTGTTGGATGCAGATAAGCTCAATACTGCCATCGCAGGATCAGAAGTGGTTTATAATTTTGCTGCAATAGCCGATTTAAATCAAGCACTAAAACAGCCATTAAAGACGGTCAATATTAACATTTTAGGTAACCTAAATGTGATGGCTGCGTGCCATACTCATGGGGTGAAGCGATTTATTTATGCCAGCACGGTCTATGTTTACAGTCGAGAAGGGGGGTTTTATCGCTGCAGTAAACAGGCCTCAGAAGCCTATATTGAAGAGTATCAAAAAATTTATGGATTAGATTATACAATACTGCGTTACGGCTCACTCTACGGTCCAAGAGCAGATGAAACGAATGGACTCTATCGGGTTGTCAAGTCGGCATTAGATCATGGTAAGGTCAGTTATGAGGGCAATATAGATGCCATGCGTGAATACATTCATGTAGAGGATGCAGCAAGAGGCAGTATTGACGCATTAAATGTTGAGTTTGTCAATAAAAGCGTGGTATTGACAGGACAAGAGCCAATGCGTGTGATTGATATGCTTAAAATGTTAGCAGAAATATTAGGACTATCTGCAGATTCAGTAGAATTTATCGAGAATAAATATGCAGGGCACTATGTGAGAACGCCTTACGCTTATCAACCCAAATTAGGCAGAAAATATATCCCCCCTATCCATGTTGATCTTGGACAGGGGTTATTACAGCTGATCAATAATTTGAGTGAAGAGAATAATGGCAAAAATTAAAGAAATTATAAAAAAAATAGTTTTTAAGGTATTGGAGTATTCACTCAATAGTGCCTCTAAAGAGCAAAGCTTGAAAGAGTTGAAAATTAAATTAGCGAAGATAATCCCAGATTTAAGTCATCAATATACATCTTTTAAAATAGAGGGAAGTTATCTTATTAATAAAATACGATCACAACATGCTTTCCAAGTTTTGTTGGCACAAGAGGCGATTTCCCTATTGGATAGAGATAAAAGACATACACCTACTTTAGTTGATATAGGTGATTCATCTGGCACACACTTGCACTATTTAGAGACTCTTTCTGGAGTGATTTTGGAAAAAGATGATTCGATCTCCAGGAGTTACCAAAATTGGTAAATATTCCTGCAAAAGTAATATTTTGGGATTTTGATGGGGTTATTAAAGATTCCGTTGAGGTTAAATCAGATGCATTTGAGTTGTTGTTTTTACCATTTGGTGAAAAGGTTGCTAAAAAAGTACGGCAACATCATGAAGAAAACTGTGGAATGTCGCGTTTTGAAAAAATCCCTATCTATCTTGCTTGGGCAGGTCAAGAGTCAACTAATAGAATTGAAGATCAATATGCAAATAAGTTTTCACAATTGGTTAAGCAAAAGATAATTGGCTCAGCTTGGGTGGATGGTATTAAAGAGTATTTGCAAGAAAATTATCATAAACAACAATTTTTTTTGATCACCGCAACGCCTCAATTAGAAATAGAGTATATTTTGGATCAATTGAAGATAAAATCTTATTTTCAAAAAATAATCGGCTCACCAACAAATAAAGGTGAAGCGATTGAAGGTTTATTAAAGGAGTACGATATTAATCCAGTACATGCGATAATGGTTGGTGATTCTACTAGTGATCACGAGGCTGCAGAGAGTAATCATGTCGCTTTTGTTTTGAGACGCACAAGCTTGAATAAAGAATTACAGCAGAAACTGAATTGTAAAATGGTCAAAAATTTTCTATGAATAGATTGCAAGCAATAGGCAGTATTCGAAAAAACCTAAAACATGGTGGCTGTAGCATTGGTAGTTGGATGCAAATCCCTCACCCTTCTATTGCGGAAATTATGGGGCAATCTGGATATGATTGGGTAGCCATAGATATGGAGCATGGTGCTATTTCTGTGCATCAACTCCCAGATCTGTTTCGAGCTTTAGAGCTTGGAGATACGCTTCCATTAGTAAGAGTTGCACGTGGTGATGAAAAGGATTGCAAGCAAGCACTGGATGCAGGGGCAGGCGGTATAATAGTTCCAATGGTTGAAAGTGCAAAACAACTAGAAAAAGTTAGGGATGTCACAAGATGGCCGCCAGCAGGAAAGAGAGGAGTTGCATTTTCACGAGCGAACCTTTTTGGAAAAAACTTTAATGAGTATGTAGAGGAAGCACAGCAACCGCTACTGATTGCTATGATAGAGCATATTAATGCAATTGAAAAATTAGATAATATTTTACAAGTTAAAGGCTTAGATGCAATTCTAATAGGGCCTTATGACCTCTCCTCATCAATGGGAATGACTGCAAAATTTGAAGAGCAGAGGTTTTTAGATATCATGAGAACAATAAAAGATAGGGCAGATGAAGCAAAAATACCTTGCGGAGTACATGTGGTTTCACCTCTTATTGGCGACCTTCAGGAGAAGGTAGATGCCGGATACCGTTTCATTGCATATTCAATTGACAGTGTTTTTTTAAATCATGCTGGAGCTAGGCCAAAAATAACATAAAGGTGAAAGGCCTAGGTTTATTTGATAATGCTTTATGCGGGCTAATTACCTACTAAGTTTGTGATATAAAGGGTTGCTAAAGCCTCTTGTGTTGGTATAGATTTTTAAAGACACTTGCAAGGTATGTTTCACATATCAAAAAAATATCAGACTCTGAATGGAGTTCATATATGATGATATTTTTGTAAAAAAAAACAATAAGATAGGAGATGTATGAATATATTAGCATTAATACCCGCGAGAATGGGTAGTAGTAGATTCCCAGGTAAGCCACTAAAAAAAATTCTTGGCAAGCCAATGATTGGCCATGTCTATGAGAGGGTTTCAAAATGTGATTTATTGGTAAAAACAGTCGTAGCAACTTGCGACCAAGAAATTATTGATTATATTGAATCTATTGGTGGTCAGGCGGTAATGACTTCAGACAAACATGAAAGAGCGTCAGATCGTTGTGCAGAGGCACTTGTCTATCTTGAAAAGAAAGATGACATTCAATATGATATTGTAGTTATGGTACAAGGAGATGAGCCAATGACTCACCCTGCTATGATCACTGAAGCTGTAACACCAATGTTGGACAATGCAGGAATCATTGTTACGAATTTACTTGGAGACATTGAAAGTGAAGAGGAGTTTATGGATAGGAATTGTATTAAAGTAGTTTGTGATTTAGATGGCAATGCTTTGTATTTTTCTCGAGAGCCAATTCCCACTCAAAAGTTTGGAAAAGTCACAATGAAAAAACAAGTTTGTATCATCCCATTTACTCGTGATTTTTTATTAGAGTACACAAGCCTGAATCCTACTCCACTAGAGATTGCTGAGTCTATAGATATGATGCGCGTATTGGAGCATGGTAAAAAAGTGAAAATGGTTTCAACTTCTTACCATACCTATCCTGTTGACACAGAGGCTGATCTAAAAAGAGTGGAAGAAAGGATGCATGAAAAATGATAAATCTTTATTGATATGGGATAGTCCCGAACGGGTTCCAGATGGGGATGATTATAAGATATTGTGGCAAGGTTATTCAGAAACATGCTTGAATAAAGAGACTTCCATATTAAAATATATTGAAGATAATTCTGAAGAAATAAGATCTACATATCTTTCTTTTATTTATGATCTTGGAGAGGTTAGATTTTCAGGAAAGCGGGTTGTTGATCATTTGGAAATTGGTCAAAATTTTAGTTATTGGTGGATGACATTATTAGTTGAAAAATGTAATTACTCAAAATCTCCCCAGATAAATAATATTGTCAAACTAATATCTCTTAGCAAGTACTTGGAGTGTGAACAATTTATTACCATTAAATTGGTTACGTCTAGCCAAGAACTTAAAAAATCGATTAAAATTTTAACTGAATATATTGGGGTTAATTTTGAATGCACAAGTTTTACGCATGACGTGAAACGAAAAAACTTAGTTAGAAAGATATATGGTAGCATGCCGGATGTTATTAAAGCACCTATATCTTTATTGTCTTATTTATCAGAGCGTTGGGAGTTAAAAGGGGTTGGTCTCGATAGGTGGAAAGAATCAAATGCAACTATAACATTTGTAACTTACTTCGCTAATTTTGATTATGAGAGTGCTGATCGGGGGGTATTTGAGGATAAGTTTTGGACAAAGTTACCAGGTCTTTTGAGTCAAAATAATGAAAGAAGTAATTGGTTGCATCTCTATGTTAAAAGTCAATACACCCCAACACCAAAATCAGCAAAATATCTAATTCAAAGGTTTAATCAATCCAGTAATGATAAACAAAACCACCTATTCTTAGATTCGTTCCTAAGCTTACAAGTTTTAATACGAACTGTTTTTGACTGGGTTAAGGTGTCATCTAAACATGGCAAAATAAAATCAAAGTTTAAAGACAAAGCTAATTATTTTTGGCCTCATATTGAAGCCGATCTCAGCTCTTCCTTGGTTGGTCCAACAGCTATACGAAATATTCTATTTTATAATTTATTTAAAGCTGCAATGCAGGTGTCACCTATTCAGAATAAAGGCTTATATCTTCAGGAAAATCAGGGGTGGGAGTTTGGATTTATTGGGGCATGGAAAGAATTCAATCATGGTAAATTGATTGGTATACCGCACTCGACAGTTAGTTACTGGGATTTGCGATATTTTTTTGATAAAAGATGCTATGAACGGAATATTTTACCAATGCCTGATAAAGTTGGGGTTAATGGGGATAATATGAAAAACACTTATATAGTTGGCAAATATCCTGAAGATGACTTACTTGAGTTGGAAGCTTTGCGTTACTTAAATTATGATAGGCAAAGTAGAGAGGGGTACACAGGCAATACTGTTCTTGTTTTAGGTGATTATTTACCTGAATATATGCAGAAACAAATGTTGTTATTGGAAGGTGCTTGTAAATTGATTGATAGCAAGCCAATCAATTTTGTGGTCAAACCTCATCCAATGTGCCCAATCATTAGTAAAGATTATCCTGGGGTTGATATGGTTATAACGAATAGGCCAATTCACGATATAATTAATTCCTGTATGTTTGTTTATGTAAGCTCTACAACTTCCGCTGCAATTGACGCTTATTGTTCTGGTAAGCACGTAGTCACTATTCTTGATCAGTCGAAGTTGAATTTAAGCCCTTTGTTAGGGCTTAAGGATGTAACATTTGTTAGTAATTCCAGGGATCTTGCTAGTATTATTAATGATAATAAAATAGATAGATTGGAAAAAATACAGAGGGTGGATTATTTTTATCTAAATAAAAAAATTCCAAGATGGAGGGGTCTTCTGTTGGATAGCAATACTAAAAACAAAGAGAATTTATAATGTCACTCTTGAATGTCTACAGTGGTAAAAAAATACTTATAACGGGTCATACCGGCTTTAAAGGCAGTTGGCTATCTATATGGTTAACTCATCTAGGGGCTAAAGTGGTTGGTGTATCTGATAGTGAGGTTAGTAAGCCATCAAATTTTGCAGTTTCATTCATCTCAACTGTTGTCGAAGATCATCGCCTTAATATAAGAGATTCTGATGCAGTTAAGGAGTTGGTTGAAGAAATTCAACCTGATTTTGTGTTTCATCTTGCGGCTCAGGCTTTGGTTAGGCCGTCATACGAAAATCCAGTTGAAACAATGACAGTTAATGCCATTGGCACGGCAAATGTGCTTGACGCACTTAGAGCTTTAAATAAAAAAGTGGTTGCAGTAATGATTACCAGCGATAAAGCCTATGATAATGTGGAGTGGGTTTGGGGTTATCGAGAGACTGATCGTTTAGGCGGCAAGGATCCATATAGCGCCTCTAAAGGTATGGCGGAACTGGTAATTAGTTGTTATGTAGAGTCATTTTTTAATGACCCAGATTCAAATATCAGGGTTGGAATTACTCGCGCTGGTAATGTAATTGGTGGCGGTGATTGGGCGGTTGACCGTATAGTGCCAGATTGCATGGAGGCATGGGCAAGTGGTAAAACTGTAGATATACGTAGCCCGAATGCGACAAGGCCATGGCAACATGTGCTAGAGCCGTTAAGTGGCTACCTTGTGTTGGCAGCTGATTTGACGCAAAGCAGTAAAAATCATGGAGAGGCTTATAATTTTGGTCCATCGGCTGATCAAAATTACCCCGTAAGTAAATTGATTGATGAGATGTCAGAATACTGGAATAAAATTAAATGGAATGACACCTCTAACAATAAAGGACATGTTCATGAGGCGGGACTTTTAAAGCTTAATTGCGACAAGTCTTTGTTTGATTTACAGTGGCATTCTGCGCTACAGTTTGAAGAGACGGTTAAAATGACGGTTGAGTGGTATAAAGCCTATTATCAAAATCAAGAGCAGTCAATGTATGATTTTACAATTGATCAGATTGAGTCTTACACAAAAGCCGCGCAGTTAAAAGGTGTTAGTTGGGCTAGTGATGATTAAAGATGTGGTTGTTACAAAATTAGATATAATTGAAACGCTAGGGGGTGATGTCATGCACGCCATGAAAGAGTCTAGTGTTGGGTATGCAGGCTTTGGTGAAGTATATTTTTCTCAAGTTAATAAGGGTGCTATAAAAGCGTGGAAGCGCCATAAGAAAATGACACTTAATTTGGTGGTGCCAGTAGGAGAAATAAGATTCGTATTGTTTGATGATAGGGAAGTGCCAAACACTCAATTTCAAGAAATTATTATCTCAAAGAGTAATTATTGCAGATTTACCGTACCGCCAATGATTTGGATGGGTTTTCAAGGTTTATCAGATGACAGAGCTATGTTGCTTAATATTGCAAATATCGAACATAATCTGCATGAAGTAGATCGAAAAGAGATTGATGAAATAAATTATGATTGGACTATAAGTTGATGAAAGTAGTAATTTTAGCAGGTGGCTTTGGCTCGCGATTGAGCGAAGAGACTGATATTAAACCTAAGCCAATGGTGGAAATAGGTGGTAAGCCAATATTGTGGCATATTATGAAAACCTATTCGAGTTACGGGTTTGATGAGTTTGTGATCTTACTAGGCTATAAAGGTTATGTCATTAAGGAATTTTTCTCTAATTATTTTCTACATCAAAGTGATGTGACTATTGATCTGGCTAATAATAGTATGAAGATTCATCAAAACGAAAGTGAGCCATGGAAGGTAACTTTGCTTGAAACAGGGTTAAACACACTAACTGGCGGGCGAATTAAGCGCGCAAAAGATCATATAGGTGACGATGATTTTCTGTTAACTTATGGAGATGGATTGTCAGATGTTAATATAGCTAAAATAGTAGAATTTCACAAAAGCCATGGAAAAAAAATAACTATGACGGCTGTTCAGCCTGCAGGACGATATGGTGCACTAAACATTAAAGATGATAACTCTATTTTATCATTTAAAGAAAAACCAAAAGGTGATGGAGCCTGGATTAATGGTGGATTTTTTGTGTGTAAAGCAGATGTGTTAAACTATATTTCTGGTGATTCAACTACTTTTGAGCAAGAGCCATTGACTGATTTGGCAACAGAAGGTGAGTTAATGTCGTTTAAGCATGATGGATTTTGGGAGTGCATGGACACGCTAAGAGATAAAACTAATCTTTGTGAGCTGTGGGACCAAGGAAGGGCTTCATGGAAGAATTGGCCTAGTTGAATGGTTTTGATTACAGGTGGTTCTGGATATTTAGGAGGAAGAATTGCCGTTCATTTGGAGCGCCTAGGTTATCAAGTTAGGATTGGAAAAAGTGTTGAAAATGATTCAAATGGCTTTCCTATAGATCTTACTGATGATCATTCTATAAATAGTGCATGTGAAGGTGTTTCATCCATTATTCATTTGGCTGCCATGAATGCACAATCATGTGATAATAACCCAGAAAAAGCTTTGTTAATTAATGGCCTGGGAACTCTGAAATTATTAAAATCAGCAAAGAAAAACAAGGTATCTAAATTTTTATATTTCTCGACGGCACATGTTTATAGATCTCCTCTAATAGGTAAAATTAGTGAGGAGTTATTACCAAGACCTCAGCATCCATATTCTATTACCCATAGAGTGGCAGAAGATTACGTCATAGGGGATGTATATCAACAAAGCCTTTCTGCAAGTGTTTTTCGTTTAACTAATGCTGTAGGATCGCCTATCACTCCTCAAGTAAATTGCTGGACTCTGGTAGTTAATGATTTTTGTCGCCAGGTGGTAACTAGTAATAGTATAAAAGTATATTCAAATAAGTTTTTACAAAGAGACTTTATTCCCATTTCTAGTATATGCTCTGTTGTTAGCTCCTCCTTGGATTCTAATGTTTTAGATGGTGAGATTGTGAATTTGTCTTCCGGGGTTGCAATCACATTGCAATCTTTGGCTATTATAATTGCAGATAGATCAGAAGTAGTTTTAGGATTTAAACCTCGTATTAGTTTCCTTGGTAGTTCAACAGAAGTTGGCGCTAGTGAGCTAATTATTTCAAATAGTAAGTTGTCTAATTTAGGGTTTAAGGTTGATAGTAATTTATCTGATGAAATAGACCAACTTTTGTTAAATTGTAATAAGTGGTTTTCTGAATAATTATGCAAGTAAATGATGATAATGAAAACGAAATTGACCGTTTACTAATAAAATGCAAAAAAGTGGTTTGTGTGATACGTCAATCTAACCATGAGTTGTAAAAATTAATCCATATTATGTTCTCTGTTTTAAAACATAAAAATCTGTTGTATGTGTATATTTTTTTAGTGCTGTTTACAGCCTTGAGAAATATATCTGCCCTATATTATGTCATTATTATATTGTTAACATTACTTCTTTTTTTGAATAAAAAGTCGGTCTTTCTTAAAACAGGTTTCCATGCAAATTTGTTTTATTTTTTTACGATGTACACACTTTTAATGATTTCATGGTCAGGCCTCTACATGCAATCTTTGGAATTTCTACCAGGAATTCCGAGAGCCTTATTGATGATTATAGTAACACTGGTTTTATTTTCTAATATAAAGCATGAAAGTCAAGTTATTGGTGTTATAAAAGTATTATTAGCATGTTATGTTATTGGCGCACTAACTATAATATTTCAGATTTATTTTGGTGGGCTTTCTTGGGTTGCACAACCTGCTGGAAGAGCTGGAATGACAAGATATGCATCTATACTAGGATCACTCACAATTTATGGTTCAATTGTAGGCTATCCATTGTTGATGCTGTTCAGCCGGCTACAAGTAATTAGAGGGGCTGCCGTAACAATATTGTTGACTTTGAGTGTGGGTGCGGGCTTCTTAAGTCTTTCAAAAACTGCAGTAATGATGATATTAATATCAGTTGTTCTATTTTTCGTTATGGATATAAGGCATGCAGTGTCAAAGATATTAAGTTTTAAGATGTTGACATTTGTATTGTTAGCAATGACTGTGATGGCTGTTTTATTTTATAATGATGGCGCTTCAGTTATACAAAATTATTATAATGCTTCAGTTACCCATACATTTGGGGCAAAAACTATATTTGCAGACTCTTCATCAGTCATAATTGATTCGCCCAGAGTATCTATTGATCATATTAAGCATAGATTATTTTCCTGGACGCTTGCTATGATTGATTTTTATGGTGATATTGTTTACTTTACTGGGGTAGGTTTACAAGGTGGAGGCGGTACAATGGGGTTAGAAGCTTATGCTATGGCCCATAATGCATTCGGAGACCTGTTTTTTATGGGAGGAATTCCTTATCTATTTATCTTCTTGTTATTATACGGATTTACTCAATATACCCATTTTAATAATAGAGATAATTTGATATCAAAATTATTTTTTATGCTGAATATTTTGTTTTTAGTGAATATGGCAATTGCATCTGGCGCAGTATTTCAGCCATCAATTAGTGCACCTTTCTGGTTGTCTGTAGTTTATGCAAATATTATTAATAATAAAAAAAGGGTGTCACTAAGGGAAAGGGTGGGTTAGAGTGATAATTGGTGTAGATGCTGTAAGTATAGCTTCAAGTGGCGGCCTAACCTATCTTACGGAGTTTGTTAATAATTTAGATGCTGATTTGGTAGGGGATGGGCATGTGTTTCTCTGGCTTGATGCTGGTGGTATGTATGATGAAATAGTTGAGCGTCCTTTCATAACAATAATCCTAGTTAAAAATAATACTTTTAGTAGGGTTTTATGGAAAACTAAAAGGTTGGCACTAGAGGCAAGAAATAAAAAATGTAATATTGTTTTTGTGATGGATTCTATTTATCTTAACTTTGGAGCATTTGAAAATATTGTTACAATAAATCAAAACCTACTACCCTTCGAGTATAGAGAATTGTTGCGTTATGGAGTTTCAATTAAAACAATTAAATTTATTTTTCTTCGCTGGGTTTTTTTATATACTTTTAATAGATCGAAAGGGGTTGTATTTTTATCTGAGTATGCAAAAAATAAAGTGCTTAAGATTGCTAATAATAAGTTTCGCCATATAGTAATTCACCATGCTGCTATGCAGAATGATTTTTCAAATAAAAGACAGTTGAGTATATCAAAATATAATTACTCTAATCCGTATGAAATTGTATATGTCTCATCAGTTGAGCCTTATAAACACCACATTCAAATAATTGAAGCGGTTAGCAGTTTAAGAGAAAAAGGCCTTCCAGTCTCATTTAGAATAATAGGAAATAGTGGAGATTACAGGTCAATCAATCTTCTTGAGAAGGCAATAAGGTTATTTGATCCAACGGGAGACTGGATAGTGTTCGATAACAATATTCAATATAAAGAAATGAGTCTTATATATAATAAAATGGATTTGATGATATTTTCATCTACGTGTGAAACATTTGGACTTCCAATCTCAGAGGCTATCAATGCATATGTGCCTATAGTATGTTCAAATAGGTCATCCATGAGTTCAATTTTTGGTGATAAATTGTTTTATTTCGATCCATTTTCTAAAGAAAGTATTGCTGATGTTTTGCTAAATGTGATTAAATCTCAAAATTTACGAAAAATACAAACTAAAAGGAACTATGAATTTATGAAATATTATGGATGGGGTCGTGTAACTTCAGATACATATAGATTTATAGATTCTTGTGTGGGTGAATAAATATGGATAGCGCATCACTCATTATTCCAACTTATAAAAGGGTTTTTTATATTGATAGAATTATTAGGTCGCTTCTATCTCAAGACATAAGTAAATTAAAAGAGGTTATTATCGTGGATAGCGATAGTAATGATGGTACAAAAGACTTGATTAAGGCTTATGAAAATAATAAACAGCTAACCATAATATATGATAATGTTGTCAATTCGGTTGCACGTAAAAGAAATAGAGGGATTGAGATCGCAACATCAGAATGTCTGATTTTTATTGATGATGATTGTATTCCATTAGATGGTTTTATAAATAGCCATCTAGATAATTGTAAAAAAACTGGTATGCGTATAAATTGTGGCAACATCTATTTTTATGAATGTTTTGTTAAAGAGTCAAACTATATAAGATATAGGAATTCTAGACACATCCCATACATTTGTATTGATGGGGTGGATAAAAAATTAGATTATAAAACAATAGTTACAATGAATATGTCCATAAGAAAAAAAGATATTATTGATAATAAGTTATTTTTTAATGAAGAATTTATTGGTTATGGTATGGAGGATAATGAATTTGGATATAGGGCCAATAAAATCGGATTTAATATTGTTTCTAATAGTTTAGGTATAGTACATATGGAGAATAGTAATGCAATGGATTATTCTAAAAAGATATATCATACCGCTAGGGATGGAGTTAAAAGGTTTAAAAGGATTTCTCCAGTAGCTGTAGAAGGACTTGCATACTCATTTTATTTTGAAGAAGAATATCCTCATAAAAATGTATTAATGCGCCATGCTCTTAAGGTATTCAGGCTATTTTTTAGTACTTATGTAGCGAATATTTTACTTCATTTGGCAATATTAACCGATAAAATAAAAATCCCATATATAAGGGTACTCTATAAATATGCGTATGCCAGTTATTATTGGATGGGTGTTAAGGATCGTGATAAAGCATACCAATCGTTATCTAATGTCAAAGTAAGCTGGTACGGTAAAAAATAACTAATATTATGAATGCGTTAATCAGCGTAGTTATACCAACATTCAATAGGGCATCCACACTTAAAAAAGCTATTGAATCGGTGATAAAACAAACATATTCAGATTGGGAGGTAATTCTTGTTGACAATAGTTCGACAGATGACACCTTGGAGATTCTGGAAGAGTTTAACAATATAAATATTAAGCTGTTAACAGTAAACAACAATGGGGTGATAGGCTACTCCAGAAATGTTGGGATTGAGCACTCTAGCGGAAAATATATTGCTTTTTTAGACTCTGATGATTGGTGGGATTGTGAGAAATTATCAGAGTCTGTATTGTTGTTAGAAAGTGGTAAGATTGATGTCGTTTACCATAACTGTCAGATTATATCTGACCAATCAAAAAGAGATACTCATTGCAGGAGGCTGTCTAAAGAAGCTTTTGGTGATTTGATTATCAATGGGAATACTTTGGTTACTTCTTCGGTTGTTGTGTTAAAAAGCGCTATTATTGATTTGGGGTGTTTTAGTGAGGATAAGGAAGTTATTGGCTGGGAAGATTACCATTTATGGATAAGGTTGGCAGAGGCTAATTTTCAATTTGGACTCATAAAAAAATCTCTTGGTTTTTACCGAAAGGGTGAGGATAATTTTGATACTCCTCAAAGGGCCTTACTCAATCTGATTGAAATTGAAAAATATTTTTACCATAAGCATCCTAGTGTCGTCCAGTTGAAATACATTTGGTGGATTGATTATGCGCGAGGAAGAGTGCATATGGTGTCAGATAATGAGAACAATGGCAATAAATTTTTTCTCAATGTTGTTATTAACAAGTCTCCGTTAGAATATAAAATAAAGGCACTATATTTTTTAGTAAAATTAGTGCTCTATAGATGATCTTCAAAGGAGGGTTTTATGTTTAAAGATAAAATTTTATTAATTTCTGGTGGCACAGGATCATTCGGTAATGCCGTTCTAAAAAGATTTTTGCTGACCAATATTGGCGAAATACGAATTTTCTCGAGAGATGAGCTTAAGCAAGATGATATGAGGAGATTCTATAACAATGATAAACTTAAATTTTATATCGGTGATGTAAGAGATAAAAATTCAATTGATGATGCGATGAGAGGAGTTGATTATGTTTTTCATGCAGCTGCACTTAAGCAAGTGCCATCATGTGAGTTTTATCCAATTCAAGCAGTTAAAACTAACGTTATTGGTACTGAAAATTTATTAAATTCAGCTATTGCAGCCGGTGTTAAAAAAGTTATTGCACTAAGTACTGATAAAGCGGTTTATCCAATCAATGCAATGGGTATTAGCAAGGCTATGATGGAAAGAGTTATTGTAGCTAAAGGCAGAAATATAAAGGATACTATGATTGCTTGTACTAGATATGGAAATGTGATGGCTAGTCGTGGTTCTGTTATTCCATTATTTATTGACCAAGTTAGGAGTGGTAAGCCCATAACTATAACAGACCCAAGTATGACTAGATTTATGATGAGTCTTGATGATGCAGTTGATCTGGTTTTATTTGCATTTGAAAATGGTAAGAGTGGTGATATTTTTGTGCAAAAAGCGCCTGCGGCAACAGTAGAATTGCTTGCTCGTACGATGAGAAAAATTTTAGGTGTACCTGATCATGAAACTAGGACTATTGGCACAAGACATGGTGAAAAATTGTACGAAACTTTGCTTACAAAAGAGGAGATGGTGAAAGCAATTGATATGGAAAAATATTACCGTATTCCTGCAAATACACGAGATCTTAATTACACCAAATTTTTTGAAGAAGGCGAAGAAGTAATTACAGAAGCAGGGGAATATCACTCTCATAATACATACAGATTGAATGAAGAGGAGTTAACAGGGTTGCTATTAAATCTTAGAGAGATTCAGGAAGACTTAAAGGAGTTTAAAAAAAATGGGTAAGCTTAAAGTGATGACCATTGTAGGAACTAGGCCGGAAATCATAAAGCTAAGTCAAGTGATGAAAGAGTTAGATCAACATGTGAACCATACAATTGTACATACTGGTCAAAATTATGATTATGAATTGAATGAATTGTTTTTTGAACAGCTAGACATTAGAAGGCCTGATATTTTCATGGAAGCTGTTAAAGGTACGCCATCAGAAACTATTGGGGATATTATCGCAAAGGCTGATAAGGTCTTTGCTAAAGTTCAACCAGATGCTTTATTAATCTATGGTGACACTAACAGTTGCTTAAGTGTCATTCCTGCTAAGAAGAGAAAAATACCGATTTTTCATATGGAGGCAGGTAATCGATGTTTTGATCAAAGAGTGCCAGAAGAGGTTAATAGAAAAATTGTAGATCATTTGAGTGATATCAACCTGCCCCTTTCAGAGCAGGCCAGAGATTACCTGATTGCTGAAGGCATTAGACCTGAAACAATTATTAAAACAGGCTCACCTATGACAGAGGTGTTAAATGCTAATATGGAAAAGATAAAATCTAGTAATATTCTAAAAAGAGAAGGGTTAAAGCCAAAAGAGTATATTGTGATGAGCATTCATAGGGAGGAAAATGTTGACTCACCTAAAAATTTCAGTGATTTGTTGGAGTCAATAGACGAGTTAACTAAGAAATATAAGTTGCCAATTATTATTTCTACGCACCCAAGAACAAGAAAAAAATTGGAAGATATTGATTACCAAAACGAAAATCCTTTAATTAGATTCTCAAAGCCTTATGGCTTTCATGAGTATAACAATCTACAGATGAATGCATTTTGTGTGATCTCAGATAGTGGTACTATCGCTGAAGAGGGGTCAATACTGAATTTACCTGCTGTCACAATACGTCAGGCGCACGAAAGGCCAGAAGGTATGGATGAAACTACGGTAATCATGTCAGGATTGAATAAGGCTAGAGTTATTGATGCAGTAGAGGTTGCAACAGCCCATAACTCACAAGATATTAGAGCGATAAAGCCTGTTAAAGATTATGAGGCTGATAACGTTTCCAAGAAAGTTTTACGAATCATCTTATCGTATGTTGATTATGTTAATAGAACTGTTTGGCATAAAGAGGTGTAGTTTTGAAAGACAAAGTGCTTATTCTTGGCTCTTCAGGCTTGATTGGTCACCAAGTTTATAACTATTTAAAGGATAGTGATAATTATGAGCTACACAATATCTCGTATCGAAATAAAATTCAAAATGATACGATTTTATTAAATGCCAGAGATGAGAAAAATTTCATTGTTAAAATAATAGGTATTAGACCGCAGTACATTGTTAACTGTATCGGTATTTTGATTAACGGATCGGATGTAGATTCTGAAAATGCTATCTTTCTTAATTCATATATGCCACATAGATTGACTAGACTGGCAGATAAAATTAATGCAAAATTAATCCACATATCAACTGATTGTGTATTTTCAGGCGATAAAAAAAAGCCGTATGTTGAAACTGATGAGAAGGATGGAAGAGGTGTATATGCCAAGTCAAAGGGACTTGGAGAGGTTGTTAACGACAAGCATCTAACATTAAGAACCTCGGTTGTAGGACCTGAATTAAAAACAGATGGAGAGGAGCTTTTCCACTGGTTTATGAATCAACAAGGTGAAATTTCTGGCTTTACTAAGGCGATTTGGTCAGGTGTAACCACAATAGAGCTTGCAAAGGCTGTTAAGTGGTCAATTGATAATAATATAACTGGCTTATATCATGTAACTAATAATTCATCTATTAGCAAGCATGAACTTTTAAAGTTGTTTCAAAAGCACACAAAAAAAGATATTAGCATCAAGTCAGTGGATGGAAAAAATGTTGACAAGAGTTTTATCGATACTAGATTATTAATGAATTACAAAATCCCATCTTATGATCAAATGATTTCTGATATGGTTAATTTGATTTCTAATAACAGGGTGCTGTATTCTCAATATAAGGTTGGAGTATTTGACAAAGAATAAAAAGATATTAATTGTTACAGAGTGCTTTTATCCTGAAGAATTCAAGATCAATGACGTTGCTTTGTCTTGGAAAGACGAAGGTTATGATGTTGATGTATTAACCTTAGCCCCTACTTATCCATTAGGAAAAGTTTTCCTAGGCTATAAAAATAGCCTCTTTCGAAAAGACGAATACCAAGGTATAAACATTTTTAGAGTGCACGCCGTTACGGGCTATAGAGATAGTACGGTTAAAAAGATTTTTAAATATATAAATTTTATGATCTTTGGTAGCATTGTTGCGATTTTTATTGGCAGAAGATATGACTATATTTTTGGGTTTAATTTGGGCTCATTAACAGATATGTTACCAGCAGTTGTAATTCGTAAGTTATATAAAAAGCCAACTATATTTTGGGTGCAAGATGTTTGGCCCGATAGTGTTTATGCATATGGTTTTAAAAAAACTAAGGCACTCTCAATCCTGTTAAATGCGTTTGTGAAATTTATGTATCATAATATTAGCGCTATTGCCATTTCAAGCAAAGGCTTTGAGTCAAAATTAGAGCCATATATTAAGAAGGGCTTAAAGTTTAATTACGCTCCAAATTGGGCAGATGATTTGGATATGAATATGGATATGGATCCTATTATTCTAAGCACAACTCAAAAAGTTAATTTTACTTTTGCAGGAAATATTGGTAAGGTGCAAAATCTAGATAATATTATCAATGCTTTTTATTTATTGCCGGATGAATATCAAAAAAAAGCTCAATTGAATATTATTGGTGATGGCTCTAATCTGATTTTTTTAAAAAAACTTTCGAATAACAATCCAAACATAATCTTTCACGGAAAACAGATGCGTGAAAATATGGCTTTATTTTATAAAGCTAGCGACTTTCTAATTGTATCTTTAATTAACGAGCCAATATTTTCAGTAACTGTTCCTGCTAAAACTCAGACTTATATTGCCGCTAAAAAACCTATATTGGCTATTATTAATGGAGACGTGGCGGATATTGTGAATGATAATAACCTTGGTGTTTGTGTAGATCCATCCAATATAGGTCTTATTAAAGAGGCTTTTAAAAAGTGTATAGATATGCCTGAGAATGAAAAATCTAAATTTATCATTAATAATACAAAGTTACTGGAAACGATCTTTAATAAAGATATTATTATTAATAAGTTAACTAGCCAATTGGTTGGTTGTAACGATTAAATGATGAAGTATCTAGTAACAGGTTCAACTGGGTTTGTTGGTAGTCGATTACTTGGATTTTTAAACACAATAAAGTGTGATGTTAGATTGCTTTCTAGATCTGAGATCAGTGACCATGAAACAGTTGTATGTAGCTTGGGGAAAGATAGAATACCGGGACACACCCTCGAATCTGTAGACACTGTTTTTCATCTTGCGGGCTTTGCACATGATATGCAAGATTCCAGTAAAGTTGAAGATTTATATCGTTTAATCAACGTTGAAGCCACAGTTGAGCTGGCTAGATTGGCAGTAGAAAGCGGTGTAAAGCGATTTGTATTTGTTAGTAGTATTAAAGCCGGTGGACTGCCACTTTCTGAGCATTGTGCAAGTGAGGGTGACCAGAATGATCCAGAAGGGGTTTATGGAAAAACGAAACGAGAAGCTGAATTGAAGTTATTAAAAATCGGTAAAGACTCTGGCATGCACGTATCTATCATTCGCCCCTCATTAGTCTATGGCCCGAATGCCAAAGGTAATTTACAATTAATGCTATCAGGTATAAAGAAAGGCTGGTTTCCACCTTTGCCTGAAACTGGCAACAAAAGATCAATGATTCACGTAGATGATCTAGTACTGGCAATTTTGTTAGTTGCCAATGATGATCGTGCCAATGGAGAAATATTTATTGCGACAGACCGCTCCCCACATTCTTCTCGAGAGATTTATAATGCTATGTGTAGTGCTTTAAACAAATCAATTCCAAAATGGAGTATCCCAAAGTTTTTATTTGACATGGCATCCTTGATAAATCCACGTATTAAATATAAACTTAATAAACTGTTAGGTGATGAATGTTATTCTTCTGCTAAATTAGAAGCTCTAGGCTTTAAAGCACAAAAGACATTAAAGGATATGAATAAAACAGATTTTTGACTTTTACAAGGATAAATTATTAAAATATTAGTAACAGGTGGAGCGGGTTATATTGGCTCCCATACTTGCATTGAGCTAATTAAATCTGGCTATGAGGTCGTAGTGGTTGATAATCTGTATAACTCTTCATTGGAGTCGTTAAAGCGTATAGAAAGTTTAGTTGATTGTAATATTCCGTACCATAAAGTAGATATACGTGACAGAGTGGCATTGACCCAAGTATTTGAGCAATATTCAATTGATGGGGTAATTCACTTTGCAGGGTTGAAGGCTGTAGGTGAGTCAGTTGAGAAGCCTATTGAATATTATGATACTAATGTAGGTGGCACCTTTATTCTAGCTGATGTGATGCGTGAGTTTGACTGTAAGACATTTATCTTTAGCTCTTCTGCTACGGTATATGGTGATCCACATACTGTACCTATCAAGGAAGACTTTCCATTATCAGCAACCAATCCATACGGCCGTTCAAAGTTAATGATTGAAGAGTTCATGCAAGATGTGTTTCTTGCAGATGATAGTTGGCATATAGCACTACTTAGATACTTTAATCCTATTGGTGCACACAAAAGTGGGCTAATTGGCGAAGATCCAAATGAGGTTCCTAATAACCTAATACCGTACATCTCACAAGTAGCAGTTGGAAAATTAGAAAAGCTTAGTGTATTTGGTGGTGATTATGATACACCTGATGGAACAGGGGTGCGCGATTATATCCACGTGGTAGATTTAGCTAAGGGGCATGTTAAAGCCTTGCAAGCATTAAAAGATAAATCTCAAATGTTAATAGTAAATTTAGGTACGGGTAATGGCTACTCAGTACTTGATATGGTGAAAGCTTTTGAGAAGGCTTCGGGTAAAAATATACCTTATAAAATTGTTGATAGAAGGTCAGGTGATATAGCAACTTGTTATGCTGACCCGACTTATGCGAAAGAAAAACTAGCCTGGAAAGCAGAATATGAACTTGATGAGATGTGTAAAGATACTTGGCGTTGGCAGAGTATGAATCCAGATGGGTATTTATAGCAGTGAAGCATTTTTTTGACTTGATACTAGGAGTTGTAGTTTTGGTTCTATTAGCAACTCCTATGCTATTAATTGCTTTTGCTGTTCGTTTAACATCTAAAGGCGCATCACTTTATTGGTCTGATCGAATTGGGAAAGATAATATAATTTTTAAAATGCCAAAGTTTCGATCAATGATGACAATTGCTCCTGCTGTAGCAACACATTTATTAGATAATCCAGATTCTTATTTATCTCCTATTGGTAGATTTCTCCGCCGATCTAGCTTGGATGAATTACCACAATTATTCTCAGTTTTAAAGGGCGATATGAGCTTTGTTGGGCCGCGACCTGCACTGTTTAATCAAGATGATTTAATTGCTTTGCGCACTGAAAAGGGCGTGGATAAGTTATTACCTGGCATTACTGGCTGGGCACAAGTTAATGGCAGAGATGACCTATTAATTCCTGATAAAGTAGCTTTAGATGTGGAGTATTTACATCGACAATCATTTTGGTTTGATATGAAGATTTTGTGGCTGACTTTTTTAAAAGTGGTAAAGCGTGATGGAGTAAGTCATTAACTTTAGGAAATTTTAAATTTTACGAACACTGGAATGAGCTTGACTTAGCTAAAACCAATTTTCTTTATTAGTTGAATTAATTTTTTGTTGAAATTCATAAGTTGATGAAAAACTTACTATTTTAACGAGTTTTAATTATATATTTTGTGATGGTTAATAATGAGAGGATTATAATTTAATTTTAACTGGATTTATAAAATTATATACGCGCAAAAAAAACCTTTTTTACGAAACGTACTGACCTTTGATAAATGCCCTTATCAAGGGTAAAATAACCCATTTAAACGGACTATAGATACCGTGTTTGATTCACTCATAAATTTGTCACGGCGTAACAAGAAGCTTGTTATGCTGGGTGTTGATTCTGTGCTGACTGTGTTAGTTCTTCTGGCATCTTTTTCAATACGACTAGAACACCTGTTCCTTCCAGATGGTGACTTGATTTGGGTAATATTGGGTGCACCTATAATTGCCATTCCTGTCTTTGTTCGCTTTGGCTTGTATCACGTACTGATTCGTTACATTGGCTTTAAGGCGTTATGGTCCATTATCCAGGCGGCAAGCTTGTATGCCTTGCTGTGGGGTGTGATTGGGTTTATGGCTAGTGTTGATGGTATACCACGTTCAGTTGTATTAATTAATTGGCTTTTGGTCATAGTAGCCCTAGGTGGTACTCGAATGATAGCGCGCTGGCTTCTCTCAGGGGCTGACAATAGGGATAGTAGCCTAGAGAGTGCTAATGTGGTAATTTACGGAGCTGGTTCGGCAGGCAGGCAGCTGTCGATTGCTTTAACGCAGTCGGCTGATTACAAGACGGCGGCTTTTATTGACAAAGACGCTGCACTGCTTGGCCAATCTATTCATGGTATTAGAGTTGTTCCAAGGGATGATTTAGGGCAACTGATTAAGACAAAAAACGTCACCGAAGTGCTACTGGCGATTCCGTCACTGAGTCGCGCCGAGCGTAATGAAATTATCCATTTTTTGGAGCCTTATCAAGTGCTTGTGCGCTCATTGCCAAGTGTGACAGAGTTGGCCCAGGGCAAGTTAAGAATTGCTGATTTGCGTGAGGTCAGCATCAGGGATCTGCTAGGGCGTGATTCTGTTGATGTCAATAGTGAGTTATTGGGCCTTAACATTACCAATAAAGTGGTCATGGTGACTGGCGCTGGCGGCTCGATTGGCGCTGAGCTGTGCCGGCAGATACTAGCTTTAAAACCCCAAGTGTTAGTGCTGTTTGATCAAAGTGAGTTCGCCCTGTACCAGATTCATAAAGAACTCGTAAATGTCGGCATGCCCAATGTTGAGATACTGCCAATGCTGTGCTCTGCTACTAACCGTAAACGCTTAAGTCATATCCTGGAGCGCTTCGATGTAAATACAATCTATCACGCGGCGGCCTACAAACACGTACCCATGGTCGAGTCGAACAACACTGAAGGGGTAGTTAATAATATTTTTGGCACCCTTAATTGCGCGCAGGCTGCGGTCGATTATGGGGTAGATACTTTTGTGCTTGTTTCAACGGACAAGGCGGTGCGCCCAACCAACACCATGGGGGCAACAAAGCGCGTGGCTGAATTGGTATTGCAGTCCTTGGCAGAAGAGTGCAACACACGCTTTAGTATGGTACGATTCGGCAATGTGCTCGATTCCAGTGGATCGGTGGTACCGCTGTTCAGAGAGCAGATTAAAGGGGGCGGGCCGATTACGGTGACCGATCCTGAAATCCTGCGTTATTTTATGACCATATCCGAGGCTGTTGAGCTGGTTATTCAGGCGGGCGCTATGGCGAAGGGCGGGGATGTATTTGTGCTCGATATGGGCGAGCCTGTTCGAATTTTAGACCTGGCTCAAAAGATGATTCGTTTGAGCGGCCTAAGGCTTAAGGATAAGCTTAACCCAAACGGCGATATTGAGATTAAGTTTACCGGTCTGAGGCCAGGCGAAAAGCTTTATGAGGAGCTACTGATTGGCGGCAATGTTTCCAAAACTGGCAATCCAATGATCCTGCGCGCAGAGGAAGAGATGCTGGCCTGGGGTGATTTAAAGTTAATTCTTGATGAGTTAGAGCTGGCTGTTGATAGCGGCGATCAGGGTAAGCTGCGACAGTTACTAATAAAAGCCGTGCCGGGCTTTAAACCACAAAGTGATATTACTGATATTTTGTATGAAGCTTGAGCGCTGGGTGATCAGAAATAGCTAAGGCTTAGGCTGAGTATTTTCTGAAGATGTGCAGCCTTATAAAATCGCAATTACCCTAGGGTTTAAGTGCGATTTTTTTTTGCTTGATTTTAAATAATGCCCTGCTTTTTGGCAAAATAATTGGTGGCCTGAATGTAACCTTCAATGCCGCCGCAGTCAAAGCGCCTTCCTTTAAATTTATAAGCGATCACTTTAGACTGTTTTGCTTGAACAAGCAGAGCATCAGTGATTTGAATTTCACCATTCTTGTCAGGCTCCATGTTTTTGAGAGTGTTAAAAATATCGGGAGTTAGGATGTAGCGGCCAATGATTGCCATATTGCTTGGCGCACTCTCCTCTTCTGGCTTTTCTACCATATCAGTAACGCGATACGTGTCGTTCGAATTATCGATCAGATTACCAGCAATAATTCCATATTTGTGGGTTTGGTTCATTGGCACCTCCTCTATAGCTATAACAGAGCAATGGTGTTGGTTGTAGATTTCTATCATTTGTGAGATTACGCTATCTTCATCACAGTCGCATAGATCATCTGCCAGAACTACGGCAAAAGGCTCATTTCCAATAAGAGGCTCACCGGTGAGGATAGCGTGACCCAATCCTAACATTTGTTTCTGGCGAACATAGGTAAAGGTGGATTTCTTAATGATCTCCTTGATATCTTTTAGGTAGATCTCTTTTGAAGTGCCATTTAGCTGTGACTCAAGTTCATACGCGTTATCAAAGTGATCTTCAATTGCCCTTTTACCTCGTCCAGTGACAATAGCCATGTTAGTAATGCCGGCAGACAGAGCCTCTTCCACCCCATATTGCATTAAAGGTTTAGTGAGTATTGGGAGCATCTCTTTGGGGACTGCTTTGGTGGCAGGTAAAAAACGGGTTCCATATCCAGCCGCAGGAAAAAGACATTTTTTAATCATTCATTACTACCTTTTTTATTCATTTTATAGTGATGTTATACCAGACGCATCGCTCTGCTTTTGTGGACACTCATATTTATCACACAACACAACAATAAATAAGATAAAAGCGCCTAATATAATAGCTTACTCAACGGTTACCGACTGAATTTGGATGGAACCTTTAATGAAAATGTTATCCCATGTCTAGAATTCTCAATGGAATTCCAATCCAACCAACTCATTTATCAAAAAGAATACACTAAACGACAACAGATCATTTATGTTCTTATCCATCATCTTCATGATGGAGAAGGGTGGGGTTTCAGAAAGATATCACAATGGTTGAATCAGAGTGGAATTAAGACCCTTAGAGGAAAGAACTGGTTCACTTCATCCGTTATCTCAATCTTAAAGAGAAAACACGAAAGAGACCGCATGAATGAACAGATCAGAAATCAACATTTCCCAAGTAAGGTATCAAAGTTTGAGGTCAATTGCTATGTTTTTGATTGATTCAAGTAGTAGAATAAACTTCTAGTTCAAAAATAACTAAGTCCAAACCATTTACTGGATAAAATATATGTTGACACTAATGGTCAATATTGTTCATGAGATAATATAATAAATGGTTTGGTAGATGGCAAGTGGATTTAGGAGTATGAGAATGGCTCCGGGCACCATTTAAAAAATTCTAAAGAACTTTGCCAGGATTCATAATATTATTTGGATCAAGGGATTTTTTAATAACTTTCATTAACTCTATTTCAACCTCTGAGCTATAATTTTTAAGTTCTTGTTTTTTTGCTTTACCAATTCCATGCTCTGCACTAAAACTTCCATCTAATTTTGAAGTAATGTTATAAATTGAAGATTTTATTTTAGGCTTCATACTTAAAAATTTATCCACGGACATCTCTGGCGGTTTAAGTAAATAGTAGTGAATATTCCCATCACCAAAATGTCCAAATAAAACAGCTCTAGAATTTTGACATATCTCATTACACACTTTTTTCGATTCTTTTATTAATTTGGGCAGGAGGGGTATTGGAACAGATATATCAAAAACAACAAACTCACCAATACTTTTTAACACCCCAGGCAATGTCTCACGCAAATTCCAAAATTGTGCTGCTTGAGTTTCATTAGAAGATATTATTGCGTCATTAACAGTTCCATCCAGAATTGCAGCCGCTATAGAATCTTCCAGTAACAACTTTAGTTCCTCATTATGGCGACTAGATGATAGCTCAACTAACACATAATGATCATATATCTGATTAAAAATATCTTTTATGCCTATTTGATTGATTAGCACATCAATGCATGCCCTATCAATATATTCGAAAGCACTAATACAATCCCCTGTTCTCTCACGTAGTTGCACTAAAAGATCTATTGTTGATTCCAAATTTGATAATGCAACAATTGACGTTACTTTATTTACTGGGATTGGAAACAACTTAATAACAGCTTTGGTAATAATCCCAAGAGTGCCTTCAGACCCAAGGAAAAGTTGCTTTAAATCATATCCTGTATTGTCTTTCCTTAATCGACTCAAACTATTCATAATTGAGCCATCTGCCAATACAACCTCTAACCCTAAAACAAGCTCCTTGGCATTCCCGTAATGAAGTACTGCAGTCCCTCCTGCATTTGTAGAAAGGTTACCTCCAATTTGACAAGAACCTTCAGCTGCAAGACTAAGAGGAAATATCCGGTTAGCTTTGAGAGCAGCATCTTGAACTTTAGACAAAATGCAGCCTGCTTCAAGAGTCATTGTGTAATTAATTGGGTCAATATCTATAATTTTATTCATTTTCTCTAAACAAACAATAACCTCTGTACCCGAATTACTGGGAATACTTCCGCCAACTAAGCCGGTATTGCCTCCCTGAGGAACAACACCAATATGAGACTCATTACACAATGTTAATATTTCTGAAAGCATTTGACTATTAAGCGGCTTCAAAATCAGTGGAGATACTCCTTGAAATTGGTTTCGCCAATCAGAAAGGTAAGAGCCCATTTTTAAAACATCGTCAATATAATTATTAGAACCTACAATAACTTTAAGTTGCTTAAGAATGTCATCAAAATCTTTAGAATTGTTCATATAATCAATAATATTTCTTTATACACATAACGGTTAATTTTATACCTTGAAAATTTTAACTCTTATTAATAAAATTATTTAAAAACTAACATCCAACTTATTTTTTTTCAAAAAATTATGACCAAATCGTATTATGTCCCTGTCATAGAGTGGGGATGATACGAAAAATATTACTTTGCGCATGGTAAATTCTATATTATTGTTAAAAGTATATAATAATCAATACTTTATAGAAAAAATATTTGGCAGCTAAGCACCAAAAAAAAGTAGCTATTAATTAAAATATATTTTTAAATAAATCACTCTTTATGCTCTTTAATAAATACAACTTTGTGCGAATCACTAAACACTCCTTTACCAATAGTAATATCATTTTTTAGTAATCTAAATCCAACTTTAACCAATCTATTATAAATTTTTGAACTCTCAATATTTTTAATATCATCTTGCTCAATATCTACCATTATCTTTTCTAAGCTTGGCAGGGAAATGGTTGATACCATACTTTCAATGACTGATAATTCAGAGCCATGTGTATCGATAAATATATGAGTAGGCTTTTCTAAGTTGAAATCTTTGATTAAAGCATCTAAAGGCATAAACAATGCGTTGCAGAATATTTTTTTGTCATGAAAATTATGATTTAGTGATATTGAATGTGCACCCATACCACTTACAGGCAGTGAGTTATGCATGTCTGTATGGTATATATTATAATAAAACTTTGAAACACCAAAGTCTTTCGCGATTCCAATATTAATTGGAGTCACATTATCCAATTTATTTAAAATTATATTGTCACACAGAGTTTTAAAATTTGTTGGCTCTACCTCAAACGCATATACATGACCATTATTTCCTATTTTTTTTGCTATCAAGATTGCGCTATAGCCAATATTTGCTCCAATTTCATAATATACTATTGGCTTAATATCTCCAATACTTAATATGTCATCAAACAAAACTTCTACAGGATATGACTCATAATCAAATATTCTCCAATAATCCCAATATGTATTTATCTTAACCCTTAGAGACACATCATTATATTCAAGTTTTTTTATAATTATTACATCTGAATAGTAATTTTGAAAATATATATTTCCTGGTTTTAAAAGAAATACAATTCTCGCAACAATTAATCCAACAAACACTTGAAGGGCTCTTAGTGATTTCGCTATTAAAGACAATATAAAAACGAGCAAATAATAGATTGCCCTAAAAGGTCTGTAAACAGATGGGCCATTAATAAGACTTAAGTTTAACTTGATTTTTTCTACAATTTGGACAATCATTTAATTGCAATAAATCCTGTGAAACATATATATTTCATAATTGTTGTAATATCAACAAAGCCTGCTCTTTTCATCGTGTCAATATTACCATCTTCAGAAAAAGGATTCATTATGCCAGTCAAACTTTTTGATTTATTATAAATTTGTTCTGGAGAGTAGTCGTTATCTAATTTAAAGTCATTGTAAAGACTAGTGTAAATATCTTGAAATCTCGCATCAGGCGCTCTAACTTTTTCGAATAATAATAATGCTCCCCCCCAGTTAAGGGAAGAGTAGATCTTATCAAAATATATTTGTCTTTCTCTACCTTTTAAAAATTGGGCTGTATAATAAGACACAATAAGATCGGACTTTTCCAAATCATAGTCCAAGATATCTGAACAATTAAAAGTAACATTATCTAAACTATTATTTGATGAGGCTATTTTTATCATATCTTTCTCTATATCTATGCCAATAAATTTAATATTATCTTTATTTTTATTGTGCTCAGCCAAATTATTTATAAGCCTTCCTGTTGAACAACCAAGCTCGTAACAAAGACTGTTCCTTGTTAGAAAAAAATCACTAATATTGCATATTAGATTATGCCCCTCATGATATAAAGGCACGGAAGTTGCCACATGTTTGTCAAAATTTTCACTAGTTTTTCCCGAAAAAGACCAGTCTCCAACTTCTGTCAAAATCCCATCACCCACAGAATTATCTTTCATAAATTATCCTAAAATTTTATAAAGTATTCCAATATCAAGTTTCTTTTTTGCCATCTTTGTAATTTTTATCTATCCATTTTAGACCATTCTCATACCAAATAGTTGATTTACCATCTTCCTTGCCATCTTTGTAATTTCCACTTGTTAAACATCTTTGCAATTCTTCTATAACCATAACCCTTATCGTACAATTTTTTTCATAAGTCATAGAGAAATTGTTGATACTTTATGTATGGATTACCTTGATAGGTAAGACTATTAGACTGTAACTCTAATGTGAATTGTAAGTGTGGAATTATTCCAGAGAGAACGACATCTTCTTTTGAGGCTGGTGTTGAACGACTATTTTGTAAAGGGCGACAAGCAGTTCTACTCAACAGTGACGGATTTAGCTAAATTTCTTGGCTTGTCGACATCGGTGACTTTTATTAGGGCGACATGATAACTTAACAGCTGAAGGGGTATTGTAAAGATAATAGGTGCAGAGATCCGGCCAAGGTTTGAGGTAATTTGGATTACTTCCATTGCCTCCATTGACTGCACTTTTGAATCTTCATCTTCAAAAACAATCATCTGTGACCCTCTTGATTTTACTTCCTGTAAATTTGATTTAAGTTTGCCTAATAGTTCGTCATTTGGAGCGACTGCAATGACTGGCATATTTTTATCAATCAGTGCGATTGGCCCATGTTTTAATTCTCCAGCAGGATATGCCTCAGCATGAATATAACTAATTTCTTTAAGTTTTAGTGCGCCTTCCATTGCAATAGCATACATTGTTCCTCTTCCTAGAAAAAGAGCACTATTTTTATCTTTAAAGCGCGCTGCTAATTTTTTAATTTGTGATTCTTGTAGCAACGCATCGTTAATTAGTCCTGGCAATCTTCTTAAACCGTCAACAATTTCTTTCTCTTGCTTT